>CDZL01012889.1_pt1 | contig 77325 bp, 73 predicted proteins | sample 557581 | NCBI WGS metagenome assembly CDZL01 (sample SAMEA3182063, study PRJEB8094) | gut metagenome | biome: human; feature: gut; material: Stool; isolation source: human stools | place: Canada | collected 2013-01-29 | reverse complement strand
CTTGCTCTAAGAAACTGCCGGACTGCCGTTCACTTGCTACTGCCACTTTTTCAGAAAATCTATAACCAGCTTTTTTATAAAAGGCTGCGGGCTGGCGTTCTTCCCTTACTCCCTACAACACCGCAAAAAGCAAAAATGACGGACTTTCCGGCAAGAACTTTTCCGGCGGCTCGGTCTTTCCCGACAATAAGGCGTTTCGGAAGCTGCGTTTTGCCCGCTGTCTAAAAAAACGGCAGCCTTTTTTTGGTTTCACTATCTAATACGGAACTTTTGGAAATTTGCCAAAAATGGGCGCAAAAAAAGCAGCAAATCTTTTTCGGATTTACTGCTTCATGTGCCGCTGCGGGGCGGCGGGATATTCAGTTTCTATGTTATCGGTCAAGCCGGAACTTGAACAGGCTTTCAATCAGCTTTGTTCTGATGTAGTCCTCCATATCAGAGTTGTAATAGCCGTTCATCTTAGAGAAGTAGCGGATATATCCAGCGTATCGGTCAAGGACGGCTTGTATCGCTATGGGGTCGCCCTCATGTGCCTTTATGATAGTGTCATAGGGGAGAAGTCGGTTACTCATGGGACAGCACCTCCATTTCCTCTTTCAGCCGCTTCAAGGCAAGCCGTATATGCCGCCCGATTGTGCTGCGTGTCCAGCCGCTTTGTTCTCCGATTTCTTTCTGCGTCAAGTGCTGGAAATAGTACAAAAAGATTTCTTCCTGCGTCTGTTCCGGCAATCGGGCAAGAGCAGCCGCAAGAGAACAGCTATCTAAAAGTATCGTCTGCCCCCGGACAGAGAACGGATAAGTTTCGCCATAGTCCTGCACTTGAAAATACTCGTCTGTGGTGCTTAGTTGGACAAACTTTTCTTCGGTCAGATATTCAAGGGAGATTTCCCGTTTCCATCTCGCCGCCAGCATACGGGCAGCGTCAAAGGACGCATGGCGAATAACAATCCGGCAATAGGTATCATGGGTATAGCGGATATGTTCTTGATAGGCTTCGTATTCAGTCATGGAAAATCCCCCTTTCTTCGATTATGGGAAAGGGCGGCAGCACTCCTTGCTGTCGCCCCTTGATTGCCTATCCGCAAAGGCAGGCGGGGCTGTCAACGGCAGCGCAGTATGCGCTGTTTATCTTGACCGTTGACTGGCTCGGCTGGCTTTGCTACTCGCTGATAATCGGTTTTCCGTCTTTGTCAATCAAGGGACAAATACCCCCGCCAGTTCCAAACTTTGCCACAAGGTAATTGACCCCGGTTTCTCTGTCCACTACCACATAAAAGCCTTTCACACTTCCTGCGGTTTCAGTAATTTCAAATCTTCTGCTTCCCATATAGATACCTCCCAATAGAAATCAAAGCTCTTGCTTTACAAAAATGCGATAACTGATTTGATACATCACATAGCACCATGCCAACGCCAGAAGCGGTGAGCAGCAGAGAAGAATAAATACAATCTGGTCTGTCAATGCAACTCCCAGCATAGTAAGAAGCTGATATATTCCAAAGCAAATCCCTGCCGGAATGAGGAATGATACTAATAGCAGAACACGGCCTTTTTCTGCGCCAAACTTGAACACAAGAGGAATTGACATACTTCCAAAAATAAGGGAGATTACCCATGCACCGAGTGTCAAAAACAGAAGCTCTCCAATCCCTACTATGTCGAGTACGATTTTATGTGTGATTAGGCCACCGATAAAACCAATAATCAGCCCAAAGAGGCTGCCAATGGCGCAGAAGATAGCCAGCACCATAAATTTTCCAGCAACCAATTCTTTCTTGGAAACTGGCATTATCATAGCATACCGTGTCCATTTAGAACTGTCATCAAAAGAAAAGGTTGTTACAATCATCATGCTGCACAAAATCGCACATACAAAAATATAGCCTTCTACGCCGGAAAACGGAATAAGCGCAACGGCAAAAACCACAAGGATGAATAGCATAGATTTCGCATTGTGGCCGATATTAAATAAATCTTTCAAAACAAGACTTTTCATTTTGCTTGCTCTCCTTTCACATACAGCAGCAGAATATCGTCGATTGTTGCGTCGTCCACTACGGCATTTTTATATTTCCTCCGGGCTTTTTCCTTGTCAGCTACCAGCACATTCCATTGATAATCATCTTTGCGGTAAGCCAGAATTTCCGCTTTATCGAGCTGGTCGAACAGTGCTGCGCCACAGCGGATAATACCATAGTTATAACGAAGTTCATCTTTCGTTTTACAAAAAAGAACCTTGCCCTGATGAATAAATGTAATGTAATCTGCGACTTTTTCTAAATCTGTTGTGATATGCGAGGACATCAAAATGGAATGATTTTCGTCCTGAACAAATTCAAGAAATACATCAAGAATATCATCACGCATTACAGGGTCGAGGCCGCTTGTCGCTTCGTCCAAAATCAGTAGCTTGGGGTTATGGGAAAGGGCGACGGCAATACACAACTTCATCTTCATTCCCTTGGACAGAGATTTAATTTCCTTATCCGCTGGAAGTTGAAACCGCTTTAGATAGTCTTGAAACAGATGGCCGTCCCACTGTTTGTAGGCAGCACCAGCAATTTTCCCGACTTTGGCCGGAGTGAGCGTTTCATAGAAGTTAATTCCGTCAAACACTACGCCAACATCCTCTTTGATTTGTTTTGTGGACGATAATTCCTGCCCCCAAAAAGTAACTGTTCCATCATCTTTATGAATTAAATCAAGAATAGCATTGATAGTTGTGCTTTTTCCGGCTCCATTTTCGCCAATAAGCCCCATGATTGTTCCTTTCGGAACCGAAAACGAAACATGGTCTAACTTGAAATCGGCGTATTGCTTTGTCAAGTTCTCAACCTGCAAAATAGCGTTCATAGTTAATCCTCCTCTTGATAAAATATCGTCAGTAATTCAATCAGTTTTTCCAACGATATTCCACTTATCCGCCCAATATCGGCGGCCTCTTGCAAATGTTCTTCGGCCAATCTCTGCTGTTCTTCCTGATAAAAGTCTTTGTTCTGTGCCGACACAAAACTTCCTCGGCCTACCGTCGTTTCAATAAAACCGTCCCTTTGCAAATCTTCATACGCTTTTTGAACGGTAATAACACTCACATGAATGGACTTTGCCAGCGCCCGCATAGAGGGAATAGGATCGCCGGTTTTTAACTCGCCACTCATAATCATGGCTTTTATCTGTGAAGTTATCTGCTCATAAATTGGCTTGCTCGTATTACTGCTTATGATAATTTCCACAACGCCCCTCCTTTGTTCTTTAATGTACTTATCGTACAAGTACATTATATTCAAGGCAAACACTTTTGTCAATAGGGTATTAGAAAATTTATCTTTGCTTATTAAGCAAAAGAAGCCACACAATTTGTATGGCTTCCATGAAATTCTACTTTGAAATTTTTACGGAATAACGGGCTGTTGTCTATCAACTTCTTGTGTGTTACTTTATGGCACATGAGCATTTGCGGAGGGGTTATCGCCGCCGTAACCCTCCATCAGGTTGACGGCACCCCACACGCCCAGACCGGCACCCAATGCCACGACCAGAGTCTTCAGAACGTCCACTGCGCTGTTAAAGAATTCCATAGAAAAATCTCCTTTGTTTTGAAAAAGTGACCCTGCACACACCTGAAATCCGTTTGCAAAAAGCCGAAAACCACGACGAAGGCTGATTTTCCGGTGTACCTGTTGGGTCAATGGGTAAAAAATAACCGCTCGTCTTATCAGGCGGGCGGGAGTGAATCAGCATCCACCATGACAAAGGTATCGTCTGGGTGGATTTTTTCTTTTCGGTTCAAGAACTTCTCGATATCGAGTGCGTTCTTGGGGTCATAGTCGGAGGTGTACTTGTAGTTCGGGTGCTGGGTCAGGTCGTACTTGTCGCTCAAAAATGGGCGCACACCACGAAGCTGCAGGATGCACTTGCCGCCATCCAGCACCGCCAGTTCATCCCGGCTCATAAGTTCGTGGCCGAGTTTTTGATAGTTGGTGCCATAGCTTGGGCTATTGCCACGGGTATCGGAATTGTTGTAGCTGTCGATGGTTTCCTTGCCGAGTGCTTCGGCAAGATCTTTCAGAGTGGTCGGCTCGCTGCCGCCGAGAAAAATCTGCGAATCCATGTTGCCCACGATGGTATCCGCATTGTCCTTGTAGATGGCTTTCAGCTGGCTGCGGGTCTGCAAAACCAGACACGCCGAGATCTCACGGCTGCGGATGGTGGCTACCAGCTTTTCCAGCTGCGGAATCTGCCCGATGTTGGCACACTCGTCGATGAGGCACCGCACATGAATGGGCAGCTTGCCGCCGTATTGGTCATCTGCCTTATCGCAGAGCAGATTGAAAAGCTGCGTGTAGATCATGGAGATCAGGAAGTTAAAGGTACTGTCCGTATCGCTCATGATAAGGAACAGCGCCGTTTTCCGGTCGCCCAGCTTGTCCAGTTCCAGTTCATCGTACATGGTGGCATCCCGAACTTCCTGAATGTCGAAGGGCGCAAGCCGGGCACCGCAGGAAATAAGGATGGACTTGGCCGTTTTGCCAGTAACTGAATGTCAACAGTAATTTAATACTTTCTACGAATCAAACAGAAATTTCGGCATTTTGCACATCAAAACGTAACATTCTTTTGACTTTTTCCTGTGCGCTTTCCCGGCACCCGTCTTGAAAATGAATCAGTACGGTAAATTCCTGACCATTGATGGTACGCTTGATAAAGGGTGCGTTCTTGTTGGGCAGATTCATATTGTCCATTTAATTCCTCCATATAAATCCTAAAAAGGCATCCGGCTTCTTTCCAAAGCCGGATACCTTACAGTTCCATCTTCTGTTCCTTCTGGGATGTCTTATCCTGTTTCCGGGTTTGCTCATGTGACTGGTGAAGCTGCTCCACCACCGACTGTTTACTCTCTGCCTTGTCCAGCACTTCCACCTGTTCCGGTCCGAGAACCTGACCGACCCAATAGCGGACTTCATTCAGCGGTTTCAACTCTGCCTGGATCTGTTCCAGCTGCCGGGCAAAGGTCGCGTGATCCGCTTGCAGTTTGCTGTACTCTGCCTCCAGGGCGTCCAGGTTCACATTCAGGTCAACGTGCTGCGCTTTCAAATAGCGGTAGGCTTTGTTGTAGGCTTTCAGCTCCTCCTGATGACTTTCGGCAAAGGCGGCCTGTCTCTTTTTCCAGCCGATCTTCAGGTACTTGTCATGGACGGGCTTCTGCTCCTGGCAAACTGCAACAGCGCTCTGTATCCCGGCAATGTCCTTCATCCGCTTCTCGGCCTTTCTCATACCGGTATGGGCCTGGCTGACTTTCTGCTTCACGCCGGACAAGACGGTGTTCAGCTGCTCCAGAGTCGAGATCTTATGCTGTTGGAGATAGACAACAGCCCTTGCCACATTCTTCAAATCCTTCAGGTCGCCCTTCTGCTGCCCGGACCAGGACCAATCGCTTCGTCCCGCTTTTCTCTGGTTCAGATAATCATTGAGAAGCACCCCAAGGTCTGTAGATGCTGCCTCCTCTTTCAGCAGTTCTTTCTCTGCCTGGATAAGCTCCCCCACCCAATCTAACAGGCCCCGAATGGTTTTGCGAATGGCAGACAGCATCTGGTTGGCGGCCTTGATATCCCGATTGAGATTTCCGATGTTGGTCTGGATTCCCCGCCGCTCCATCTGAACCACTGCAGGCCCCATGTGGACGGTGGGGATCACATCCAGACCCTGACGCTCATAGGAGCGCAGGTCAAGCCGTTCTGGCCGCTCCGCTGCTTCCAGGTATCGGTTGACGGTATCGGCCCAGCCTTGCCGCCAGACCTCCGCATACTTTTGGTCGTTCCAATCCACGGTGTCTTCCTTGTGGCTTTTCCAGTTGCCGGATGGCAATCGGATGCGTTCGCCGTTCTCATCCAGGTCGTACACCTTTCGGCTCTTGGGGAGCCACTTTCCATGTTCGTCCATGGCTCGAAGGGTCAGCATTACATGGCAATGAACATTGTGTCCGGGCGGGGCAGGGTCATGGATAGCAAAGTCAGCGATCATCCCCTTGGAAACAAACTGCTTCTCGCAGTAGTCCCGGACCATCTGCGGGTACTGTTCCGGCGGAACTTCTTTGGGCAGAGCCAGCACGAAGCGCCTGGCCAGCTGGGCGTTCCATTGTTTCTCGGCAGCCTCCACCGAGTTCCAGAGGGTTTCCCGGTTGGCGTACTCCGGCGGAGCGTGGGATGGCAGCATGATTTCCGTGTACAGGATGCCACGCTTGCCGGTGTAGTTTTTGGTTTTCTGATCGTACTCCGAAAACAACTTCTCGCCGCTCTGGTAGGCTGCACCTGCCACCGCTGACTGTCCTTTGCTGCGCTGGGTGATCGTGATGTCAAAATGTGGGTTGGGCAAAACTCTCACCTCCTTCTGGGCAAAAAGAAAAGCAAGAAACCATCTCTGATTTCTTGCCTAGTGGTGCCGCCAGTAAGCGGCTGGTATTTAGTTTTAAGGTGTTGTGACTCCTAAAAGCAATTACCTTATCGGAGTTCCAATATGCTTGTCCAATCTCCATTGTGGAGTAGTTCCATCATCTCCCCAATACTCGTCAATAAAAGCGATTTTCCCATCCTTTATTTTAATAAAAGATGTTACATGACAAGAGATTTTTCTATCGCCCGAATACACATGGACAACTGTAATAATTAAATCGGAGAATTTTTCAATCCGTTCAATTTCTCCATCCCAGTCTCCTGGATATTCGCAGTTTGCTTTGATAAATTCATTGACAGTAAAATGTTCATTCGTATTATGCCAATTAACAAAAGCGTCTTTATGAAAGAATACTTTCATTTCTTCTGGTTGCTGCGACAGAGCAGCTTTCCAGTAAGCGTTTATATCCATCGTGTTACTCCCCCTGCTGTTTTTACTTTCTGGTTTATTATACTCTGTCCTGTCGGATAAGTATAGCGGGATTTTGTAAACTTGTTAAATGGAAACAGCTTGCAGCGCAAGGTGTTCCCGGGCGGCAAGTCCACAAAGGGGTAGCTGGCGCAGCCAGCGCAGGGGAAGTGTAGCGTCTCCTGTGATGATTGGAAGCAACCGCAAGTGTGCTGGAAATCATCCGCTTTCCGCAGGAAGCCCCCGGCAGAACGCAACGCACCGGCTCGACCGGTGTATAGTTGCGCCCTTCATCCTGAAGGGTCTAGAATGTTCCGGGCTTCTTGCAAATCGTGAATCATCTTGGCCAGGGCAAGCGCAACCTCCTGTTGACGAAATGAAAGTTTCAGCAGCTCCATCACCTGGTCATCGGTTAGCTCTCCGGGGCAGATTAGGAAGCTCTCCAGCATCCCGCCGCGGGTGCAGAGACGATGGGTGCGGGCCTTACGGGTGAGTTCTGGTATTCGGTGCTCCAGCATTTTCTCCTGATGCTGGTAATACCGGAGTTTCTGTTCGGCCTTTTCTTTTTGGGTTTTCATGCGGTCCAGCTTTTCACTCATAAGTCTCCATCTCCTTTATAAATAATGAAAGCGGCAGGATCGTCCAACCGGACGCCTGCCGCTGTTTATTATAGACACTTGATTACCACTGGTGGGCAGTTTATTTGCCTTTTTCATCCTTTAAATCATGGCTCTTTGTGGCCAAAAAGGTTCCAATCAAAAAGCTGCAAATACAGAGGCAGAAAATAATCCCTGCAGTTCTGCTGTAAGATACTGGCAATACTTCATAAAAAACCTGCAAGGAGCAAAAGGCGTTAAGTGCATCGATGCAGGCAAAGAACAAAAAGATTCTTCTGCCGGTGCGCTTTACCCTGGGCCAATTATCTTCGTTTACATCAAACGGCAGACTAAAATTTACAATCGGAAAGGACATAGGGGCGTGATGCTTTTGAAATCTCACAAAACTGTCAGGCATCAGCCGCATGATGATGTACAAAATCAGATAAATAATAAATCCCGGAAAGATCACTCCATTGGAAAGCTGAAGCATAACGTTTTCCTCCTTTCTCTTTTACACAGCAACACGGTCGTTTTCCAGCGGCATCCCCCATCACCTCCCCACACAGGAAAGGGAAAATCAAAACACACTCTATTTATTTTATATTATACCATATTTTCATGTTGTTTAGCAATTTTTTGGCAAAAAAGGTAGTGAACTCCTGCCGCTGTTTCATTTGTCATTGATCTTCTTGACCTGCTCCACCGCTTCCTGCTGCACCAACAGCCCCGCTGAGAAGCCGTACTTGAAATGGCACTCGCTCTCCTCGCCCTGGGCGATAGAGGACTGGGTTTGAAGTTCTTCCACCAGGGCGTAGTCCTCTTTACTCAGCCGCCTGGAAAGCTGCTCCATCAGCTTCTCACAGGTTTTGAGGGCCTCTATGTATGCCGGCGAAGTCGGCACCACTTTCTCACTGGGATAAAATTCCCCATTATAAATTGCTTCCAGAATCATCGTCCTGCCCTCCTCACACATAGATCATCTCAGCCTGGATGATTTCCTCGGCCCGGCTGCGGATGGAGTTCATGGCCTGCACCCAGCGTACCGGATCGGCTGCTTTCAATTCCTCCGTGATGCCCTCGGCCTGGGCCATCTGCTGGACAATCAGGCTGCACCGTTCGGCGGCCTGTTCATCCAGGTCGGCCAGGATGGTATACAGCTTCCCAGACAGAAACAGCGCTTGATAAAGGACCGGCCTGTAAGTTTTCAGGTATTCCTTATGTAATCGGCCCCAGCGGCCGATGGGGCGTTTATCTTCCGGCAGCCTCAGCGCCGGGAGATAATAATGGTCCGTCAGGACATAATCCAGACCGTTCTTGTTGTCGTGGATATGGTGTTGCAGCTTGTTCATGCGGATTCTCCTTTCGGCTCTGTTTCCAGATATTTTTGGTTGGGAAGGTAATACACACCCTTTGCACGATCTTCAGACCGGATTGCTTCTTTCTTGGCATCTATGCCGGCTTTTTTGGCCGCCTTGGTTTTCTGATAATAGGCATCCTGCCAGCCGCTTGCCTTGCGTCGAAGATAGGCTTCATGCCGTTTTTGACGCAGCCGTTCTTTTTCTTCCAAGGCGGCACGTTCCTCCTCTGACGGAGAATTGATCTCCTGCATCCCGAACTTGCCAACAAAATTGAAGTAGATCTCAATGGTCTGCGGGGAATTAGCCACGCCCTTGTAATCCCGTTCATGCACAAAGATTTTGTAGATGAACTGGTTCAGCATGACGGCATCCAGTTCTTCAAAGTTCTGGTATTTTTTCACCAGTGCAATAAACTTGTCCGCTGACTTCTGTTCCTGTTCGTATTCGTCCACTTTCTTTTGCAGGGAATCTATTTCCGCCTCAAGGGCTTCCTGTTCCTTGGTGTACTGGGCTTCCAGAATTTGATACCGCTTATCTGGGAGCTTTCCCAAAATGTTATCCTCATAGATTTTACAGAGCAGAGTTTCCAACTCATCCAGCCGCTTTTGGCAGGCAGTGAGCCGGGTCTTCTGACCCTTCATTTCGCTGGACTGCCGGTTCTCAATCTCAGACCTTACAATACAGGCAAATTCTTCTTCATCCTCTTTTGAGAACCGAACGATTTCCCGCAGCGTTTCCTGGATCAGTTTCATGACCGAATCAGCATTGACCCAGTGTCCACTGGCGCATTTACTGCCAACGGGGATTTTGCCATAACCAGAACAGGAAAAGTTTGCCGTGCGATTTCCATTTCCGGTGCGGTGAATGTACATCGGACTGCCGCAGTCTGCACAGTACAGCAAGCCGGCCAGGGGATGAACTTCCCCCCATCCGTCCGGGTAGCGCCGGATTCCGGCTCGCATCCGCTGCACCGTATCGTAGGTTTCCTGGTCGATGATCGGCTCATGGGTGTCCTTGATGATGTTCCATTGGTCCTGGTCAACGTAGTGGCTTTTCTTGTCCTTGAAGTGTTTCCGTGTTTTGAAATTGCAGGTGTGTCCCAGATAAGAGGGATTGGTCAGGATGTGGACGATGGTGGAACTACCCCACCGGTAGGGGGACTTGATTTCTCGCGTCTTCCATAGGCCAATCCCCAGCTTCTGGTGGTAGTAAGCCGGAATTTCAATGTGTTCGTTTGAGAGGATATTTGCAATTTGGTAGGGTCCTTTACCCTCCATAGCCATGCGATAGATTCGCTGTACAATCGGAGCCGCCACCGGGTCGATCACCCATTGGTTTTTATCCTGCTCCGATTTCAGGTACCCATAGGGTACAGAGCTGCTGGTATGCTTTCCAGCAAGGTTCTTTGCCTGAAATGCAGAGCGGATTTTCTTGCTGGTATCGCGGGCATACCACTCGTTCATAATATTTCGGAACGGAGTGAACTCATCGTCGCCTTTAAGGGTGTCCACGCTGTCATTCAGGGCAATCAGCCGAGTGTCGTGTTTCCGCAGCACCTCCATATAGGTGCCGACTTGCAGATAGTCACGGCCGAAACGGCTCATATCCTTCACAATGACCACGGAGATTCGGTCGGCTTTGACCTCGTCAATCATTTTCTGGAAACCAGGCCGGTCAAACCGGGTGCCGGAGATGCCATCGTCGGTGAAGTGAACACAGTTGGCAAAACCCTGCTGTTCCGCATAGTCCTCCAGGATGCGCTTCTGGTTTGAGATCGAGTTGGATTCGCCTTGCAGCTCATCGTCGTGGCTCAGGCGTTCGTAGAGCGCAGGATAGCGTTCGGATTTCCTTGCCACTAGGATCACGCTCCTTTCATCGTTGAATCGTTCATTTTAATATCTTCCAAACCGGTTTGAATCAAGCGATATTAAAATTCTGTCTGCATTCTATAACACCGGCAGCCAGCTTATAAAGTTTGTACTGCCGCACGGCAAAGGATTTTGGTTTTTTCTTGCCCAGATCCTCAAACAACAGGTCTACCGGATTCTGATAAGTTTCATCGTCCTCGGACACCTGCATGGTGTTGAGCATTTCCAACAGAGTAGCGAAGTTTTGCTCCTCAACCGGGGCTTCATAGTGAAGGTAGGCGATCAGCGAAACCAGCAAAAGCCGCTTCGCCTTGTCCCAGAACGGGTCGCCGCCCTGACCCTCACCCTTGGTGTTGGTCATCAGCGCGGTGACAAGTTTCAAAATATCCTTTTCGCTGTGGATATAGGCCATCGGATTGTATTTCATACTCTTGGAAAAGTTGATGGTGTTGAAAATTTTTAGCTTGTAGCCCTTTTGTAACAGGGCATTGCCGCACTCGATCACAATACTACCTTTCGGGTCCGTAACCACGAATGAAACCGGAAAGGCCTTGGAATTACACTGCAGCAGGTTCGGCTTAATAAAAAATCTCGTCTTACCACTGCCGGAACCTCCCACTACCAGAACATTTTTGTTCCGCGCATTCTTGGGGTCGGGCGGACGGTTGCTCATCATCAGGCGTTCTGTTTTGGTCAGAATGATGTTATCCTCGAACTTCGGAGCCATAAATGGTTCTATATCCTTCGGAGTGCCCCACCGGGCGGAGCCGTACTCCAAGCCGTGACGGTACTTCTTGGCGTTTTTGCCTTTCAGATACACCGCCAGCCGCATCGCGGCACCGCAGCATAAACCCACCAGCAGATCCAGCGGGTGCAGGCTGGGCAGCGGATTTGAAAATGCAACCGGGAGAGTATCCATCAGCGATACGATTTTGTCGCCAAGTTCCTTACCCGCAGCCAGCCGCCATGCCTCGCCCAGATTGGTAGCTACAAGCCCAATCACCACATAGGGCAGATAGAGCGCCAGCAGCTTGGAAAGCTTCTTTTTGCTCATAGGCCGCGCTCCTCCTGCTTGTGCCGCACTTTGTCCGGCAGATTTGCAACGGACTGCGCCAGATCATGCAGCTTTGCCAGCACGGAAGGACGCTTGGTTTTATCCAGCACCGATGCCGAATATTCCTTGAAAGCTGCGTTCAAGGCATCCGTGTCCTGTGCCTTGAAGTAGACCAGATACCGGGGCGGCTTGCAGGACAGGTCTTTCTGGATGGAGTAGTCGATGTGATACCGCTTAGCATAGCGGTCAAAATCCTTGATGCCTGTTTTCTGGATTTCCACATTGGTCACGCCACGGTTCTGCCGTACCAGTCGCTTCATGGACTGCTTGCCCTGCGAAGCGTGCTTATCGTACTGCCGCAGCAGAAACTGCATCCCACGCAGCAGGGTGCGGGCAGACAGTTTTGTGGTCGAGATGGCAAGGTTGACCGTCTTATGCTCGATTTCTTCCTGTATCGTTACCACCTCCTGTGCAGAAAATCGTCTTAGCGGTCATGCTCTGCCGGGGGCTTGCTCACAGCCTTTTCTGCGTCATTCTGAACCGATTCGTCCGGCACCGGAATGACCATCAGGCGACGCCCCAGAGGGAGAAAGGCTTCGGGTTGATGAAATTCTTCTTCATACTTCTGCGCCAGCTCCGGGGAGAGCGATACAAAATCCTCCTCACCCAGACCTACCACCAAAAAGGTTCCGGCAATAACATCGTACATCAGCCCATCCTCGTCCCATAAGGCCCGGTTCAGCGGCAGACCCATAAGCTTGCCGTCATCGTTATAAACGATGGCAACCTGATCTTCAAAAGGGTAGCTTGCGCCGATGGAACCGCCCACCGCCTGCTGCAAGGCTTTCAGGTCGTTATCGATCTCGACCTGCTGCGGATACTGTCCCGGTGCAATTTTCAGCACCGACAGAGTGTTCTCGTTCTGTTCCATTATCTTCCTCCTCAAATTTGATAGTGATTTCCTGCCCAGCACGGGCGGCGTTCAACAGAGCTGCCACAAAGAAGCCGAAAAAAGCGCCGGCTTCAAACAGCATAAATCCAAAGACAAATCGCATCACTCAACCTCCGACAGTTCCACACCGATATACCGTTTTCCGTCTTTGTCGTAGAAAAACAGGTGTGCCAGAAGCCAGTCATCCAAGTCCAGCTTCTCATAAATGCTCGGCAGAGAAATGCTGTATCCTCTAGGATGCGTTTACCATCCACAATGCGAATCTGCTCCGGCTGGTAGCGGATCTGGAAATCCGTAAAAGGAATATTGCAGGCTTCGTAGGCACCTCCATAATACGGAAGCTTTTTCTGCATTTCCGCATCGTAAGGCACATAATGAATGCCCTCTGCGGCACTGATGGTCACAACCTCCGGGCCGTGTTCAAAGCCGTATATGCTGGCTTTGATAAGTTCATCAATGACTTCACCATCGGACAGTCCCGGATACATACTCTGGAAAAATTCCGCTCTCGTTGACATAGCGGCACCTCAGTCGATGCAGATGCAGGGCAGCTTCTGGTCGTCAGCCATCAAGGTGATGCTGTGGCTTTCCAGATACTTCTGGAACAGGTAGACCTCATCAATGGTCAAAGAGATGACCCTGCCGTCCATGTTGGTACGGACAAGAATCACCGGGCCGGTCAGGTAGTGCTTGCCGCCCATCTTCAGCACCTGCGCCGGGTTGTAGCAGAGCAGCAGCGAGGTGTTAGGGAGGTTCAGGCAGGCATCGTCCCCCTCAAAGCAGGGCAGGATGCCGGGAGCCTCGTCCAGCGTGATGACGGTCAGCTCCATATCCGGGGCAATGGCTGCAAGATAGACCTCGCCGCCCCGGTTTGCCGCCAGTGCAGCGCAGATACGCACGTCAATGGTGATCTCCTCGGAGCGGATGGTACGGGTAGCGTTGTTTTTCATAGGCTGTTCTCCTTTTGTTTGCAAAAGAAAAAGACCCCATCGGATCTTTCGTTACGGTATAAGTCAGCGTTCGTTCTGCCTCTGCTGTTTGCGCTGCCACTGTTCCAGCAGCTTGATGATGGTGTCCTCCATCTGTTTCGGGGTGTAGCTGCGGGGAAAGTATTTCCGCAGGGTGTCGTTTTTGATGACCACCTTGTCCAGCTCGTCCTTTTTTTCTTCTCCCATGACCGCAAAGGCAACGTCATACGAGAAGTGCCCTTCCTGTGCCAGCTTTTTAAGCCGCTGCGCTTGGGAAAGGGACGGTGCATTCTGGGTGTCGTTCATCGCTTCTAAAAAATCCCGCTGTTGGGCTTCGTCCAGATACGACAACTCCACAGCGGGATTGAAGGCGATTTTCTTTTCGTCCACCATGTCCAGCAGTTCCGGGACAAGGTTGGTCAGGCGGATAAATCGCTTGACCTGCGACTTGGTATCACTGGCTTCCTCTGCCACCTTTTCGGCTGCTGTCAACTTCGGCCCAATTTGGGCCGAAGTTAAATCTGACCTAGCACCTTGATTTTTTAGGGCTTCCAGCTTCATTTTGTAGGCGAAAGCCCTTTCACTGGGTAGGATATTCTCACGTTGGAGATTGCTGTCCACCATGAGCAAAACTGCGGCATCATCATCCATCTGACGGACGATAACAGGCAGAGCATCCAGCCCGGCAAGCTGTGCAGCGTGCTGGCGGCGGTGCCCGGAGATGATCTCGTAGCCACCTTCCGCGCGAGGACGGGCAATCAGCGGAGAAAGCACACCGTATTGTTCCACACTTTCCACCGTGCGTTGCATGGATTCATCATCCAAAACCTTAAAGGGATGGTTTTTGAAGGGAAACAATTCCCCAATGGGAATTTGCTGCACCTGTTCCCTCTGCTGCTCCTGCCGGGATTCCTCGGTTGAGAAAATGTCATCTGCCCCTTTCAGCGACACGTTTAAGCTGCCTTTCGGCATTCGCCATCACCTCCTCGGTCAGAGATTTATAGGCTTCTGCCACCTTGCCTTTGGGGTCGTGCTGGAAAATGCTCTTACCCACGGCACTGATTTCCGCAGCACGGACAGATCTAGGAATGGTCTGATCGAACACTTTAATCCTGCTGCCGTAGGCACCCCGAATCAGGTTGTCGATCTGCTGTCCATAGTTGGTGCGGCTGTCAGTCATGGTCAGCAGGATGCCCTCGATTTTCAGTTTCGGGTTGATCTGCCGTCGGACCTTCTGCACGGTCTGCAAAAGCTGTTCCAAGCCTTTCGCAGACAGGTACTGCGCCTGCACCGGAATCAGGGTGGTGTCCGCCGCTGCCAGTGCATTCACGGTCAGCATCCCAAGGGAAGGGGTGCAATCTAGCAGAATGAAATCGTACTCATGCTTTGCACCTTCCAGCACCTGTTTGAGCATCTTTTCCCGGTTCATGCAGTTCACAAGGGAAACTTCCAGCCCTGCCAGTTCGATGTTCGCCGGAATCAGGTCAACGCCCTCCGCATGGTGCAGGATACATTCGCCGGGCGGAATGCTCTGGTCGTTCATGGCTTTCTGCATCAGGGTGGAAAGGGTCGTGGGCAGTTCATCGGGCTGCTGCCAGCCCATGCTGATGGTAAGTGACCCCTGCGGGTCAGCGTCCACCAACAGGACCTTCTTGCCCTCCATCGCCAGACCGATGCCTAGATTTTCACAGGTCGTGGTCTTGCCAGTGCCGCCTTTCTGGTTGACGATGGCAATTGTGGTTGCTTTCTTTGAAATTTTCATCACCTCCGATTCGCTAAGTCGTGGTTGGTTTGGTTTTGATAGGAAAGCTGCATGGTGGTGGGTGCGTTATACAGAGAAGCGAGCAGATATTGTTTCATGTTTCGGATCGGGCTGCTGTTCTCTGCAAGGCACTTCAGCACAAAGCGGATATGGTCGGCGTTCAGCTTCATAAACCGGCTGCGTACCACCTCGGCGGGCTTATCGTCCCCGGCGACGTGCAACATCTTGCGTTTGGTGGCACAGGTGTCTACCAGTAAATCCACGATTTGATAGATGGTGTCCTCATCGTCCGGGCAGAGCCGGAGCAGAAGTTCCACCTCTAAAGACTGAGAAAAAAATTCTTCCAGTTGGGTGCGTTTGCTCATCTCATACGATTCTTCAGAATAGAAGGGATCAGTCTCACTCATTTCAGTATCATTCTCTTTAGTCTTATTACATCGTGATTTTGAAGGGTCTTGACTTGCGTTTTTGAAGCCTCCAGAATCGTGAAAATCACGATTCTGGAATATTGATTTTGACGATTCTGCTGAAAAGTTCTTCACATACACCAAACTTGGCTTTCCCAGACCTCTGCGTTTTCGTTCAATCAGACCAAACTTTTCGAGTTCCCGGAGCAGCTTGGTCGCTTTGTTGTCTGCGCAACACAACGCCCTCTTGACATCCTCTATCGTGAAGATAATGAACACCCGGTTCTGCTCGTCCAGCCAGCCGTTTTTCACAGACAGGCTCATGCGGTCAAGCAGGATACCGTACAGGATTTTTGCATCGGTGGACAGACTCTGGAACCGTGGCTCCTGAAAAAGAGCCTTGGGAATGCGGTAGAACGAAAACAGTTCTCCGGTTTGCCCGTAGAAATAATCAAGGATCATGCTGTTTTTCAACCGTCTGTCCTAAAACGAACGTGATTCTTCGTGCGTAGGAAGATGTTTTTGCAACATAAATAACAGGCATTTTGAAAACTCACCTCCAGTCTTCCAGTTGGGATATGTACGAAAAATTAACGCTATACCGTATATGTTTTGCGGTGCGTATACCGATTGCTATATTTTGTATAGAGTAAGGCAATATTTGATAGCTTTTTTAGGCATTTTCATCTTTGTTGGGTGCGTAGCTGTCGGCGCTGTTTTTGCCGATTTGTGCAGTCAAAACCACCGGCTGAGCCGGTGGCTTGAGTAAGCCCTAGAAGGGCATAATACTAGTAAAGCCCCTTAAGGGGCCACGAATGGGTCTGCCAACTGCATTCCTGTCTCGTGGCAGGCCCCTCAAGGGGCCTTTTATTTACGCCTTGGTTCCCTTGCTACCCGTAAACGGGTCCGTGAATTCCTTAAGGCTTAACTGGTCTGCAATTTGGTCTTGTTCTAGCTGTCTCTTGATATACTCCTGGATTCTCTGCTTGTTTTTTCCAACAGTATCCACAAAATATCCTCTGGCCCAGAAATGCCGATTTCCATACTTGTACTTTAAATTCGCGTGTCTGTCGAAAATCATGAGGCTGCTCTTTCCCTTGAGATATCCCATAACGTAAGAAATGCTATACTTCGGCGAAAAACTTATCAGCATATGGATATGGTCCGGGCAGGCTTCTGCTTCAATTATTTCAATATCCTTTTGCTCGCATAGTTTGCGAAGTATCTGACCAATATCTTTTTTGATTTGGCCATAAATCACCATTCTCCGATATTTCGCTGCAAACACTACACTGCGGAAAATCAGCAAACGCAACCCATTGCTGTTGCTTAGTGCGCGGTTCCCAACCAGTAGGAATGTCTACTGGGGATGCTGCCGCTAATGCCGTGTCCCAACAGGCGTTTTGCTTTTTTGTGAGCCTGAGGATGGTCGTTCCGCTCGACGCAGGGCTGATGAAGGCCTGCTGCATTCGGTTTGGGCAGATCTGTCCACGGAATCCCTCGTCAATATACCCTATTCAATGTAGAAAATTTGTACATTACCATGATTTTGCTCCGAGGACCTTGCTTTTCCATGCCGGGTCATTTATGATGGCAGTGTTCGAATGTCCGGCAAGGAGAAGGAAAATCGAAGGTATGAGCAGGTTTGAATACACCATAGAAAACGTTTTGGATATCCCTCTCTGGGAAAAAATGCAGGACCGGTTGGCGGAGCTGACCGGTACCGCCATCGTCTGCATCGACATCAAGGGGAAGCCTGTCACGAAACACAGTGGCCGTACCGCGTTCTGCAGCATCGTGCGAGAGAATCCCGTTTCTCGCAAGCGTTGCTTCCGCTGCGATGCGCTGGCAGGAGTTGAGGCAGTGCGCCGGGGCCGCCCCTACATCTACCTGTGCCACTGCGGCATCGTGGACGTAGCGGTCCCCGTCATGGTGGGGGATATCTACCTTGGTGCCGTGATGTTCGGGCAGGTGCGTCTGCGGCACAAGGACCAGGAAAAGGCGGAGCGTCTGGTAAACGAGATCAGTTCCATCCTTCCGCAAGAGGACGCTGCACAGCAGGAGATCCTGCGGAAATACGAGCTTCTGCCAGAAATGGATTACGACCGGATCGTTCAGGTCGCAGAATATATCAACGATATGGTGCATTATATTGTTGACCGTGCCGTAAAGAGCCACACCCGGGATGAGACCTACAAGTGGCTAATGAGTGCCAACGCCGAACAGTCCAGCGAGGAGATCCAGATCCAGGAGCTCCTGCCGCAGGAGGAGCACAGACCGCAGCAGACCGGGGTGCTGCCGGTAAACCCCAGCAGCGTGGTCTACCCGGCGGTGGTCTACATCCGGGATCATCTGCAGCAGGAGATCACCATGAAGGAGATGGCAGACCTGTGCCACCTCAGCCCCAGCTATTTTTCCCGGACCTTTAATAAGGAAACGGGAGAGAGCTTTGTGAACTACATCAGCAGCCGCCGGATCCAACTGGCAAAGGAGCTGCTGCTGGAGACTGGCAAAAGCATCTCCCAGATCGCTGAAGAGGTAGGCTATGACAACATCAGCCACTTTACAGCGGTGTTCAAACGCACGGAAGGAATCCCCCCTTCCGTCTACCGGTCGTCGAAAAAACGAAAAAAATTTTCATAATAGCGGGCACTGCTTTCCAAAAAAGCACCGGATCGGGGCTGCAGCACAAAATCACGTGCTGCAGCCCCTTTGTTCAGTTCTCACAATTACAGCAGCTTTAATTTGTGGAAGTTATTTTGTATACAAACGGAAAAGACAAAAAGCAAACAAATGACAAAAAACAGCAACAAAATCCATAAAAAGAGCAGCAAACTTATTTATTGCATTTTTTGTGCATCTTTGATAAATTCTCATTAGGCAGTTGAGTGTGAAGTGTTACACTCAACAAAAAGAAAAAAATCACAACAAGGAGGAAACAAAATGAAAAAGCAAAAGAGCGCGAGCTTCTGGGTCGCGATCGCTCTGATCCTATGCCTTATAAGCTCTTTGGGCGCATCCATGGTGCAGACAGGCGGCGGTGCGATCAAGTACCACGACATCACTATGGTCACCGACAGCGGTCACGAACTGGACGCCCTTCTGTTGGTGCCGAAAAACGCCACCAGAGAGACCCCCGCTCCGGCGATCGTTACCAGCCATGGCTGGTACAACAACCGTGAGATGCAGGACCTCAACTATGTTGAGTACGCACGCAGAGGCTATGTGGTCATCTCCATCAGTATGTACGGTCACGGCGACTCTGAGATCATCCCGGACGGCACATGGTTTAACGCCGAGAACAACGCCAACGGTCTTTACGATGCCGTAAAGTACATTGCTCGCCTGCCCTATGTTGATGCAAGCCGCATCGGCGTTACCGGTCACTCCAACGGCGCACTTGCCAGCCGTGTGGCTGTGATGCAGGACGAGGAAGGGCTGATCGCCGCCGCACTGCTGGTGTCCAACGATGCCGTTTACAAGAAGGACGATCAGTGGGTCAACATCTTTGGCAGCCGTGATGCTGGTATCGTTGCTTGCCAGTACGACGAGTTCTTCCACCGGGTAAAGCAGGAAGACGGCACCAAGAGTGCTCCCCGGGATTACATCGACCAGAATACTGCACAGTCCTTCCTGCACTTTGGCGTAGACCCCACCGGCCTGGACAAGCGCAGTGCCGATACCTACTACACCGAGCAGATCGACGGCAAGGAATCCATCCGTGTCATCTTCAACCCGGCCATCACCCACCCTTGGGCACACTTCTCCAAGAATGTTGTTGCTGACAGCGTCACCTTCTTTGACAAGGCACTGGATGCTCCCATCAAGCTGGATGCCAACAACCAGACATGGCAGTGGAAGGCATTCTTCAATACGGTGGGCATCGCTGGCTTCTTTATGTTCGTCATCTACGCCGCCATCGCCCTTCTAGACGCTCGCTACTTTGCAGAGCTCAAGCCTGCTGCAGACGCACAGCCGCTCCCTGCTCCCAAGGGCAAGGGCAAGGGCTGGTACTGGGGCGGTCTTGCATTTGGTGCCATCATGGGCGTGATCCTCTACCCCACCATCTATGCATGGTGCAGTAAGAACCGTCCGGCATTCTGGAATCAGGAAGCCACCTGGTACATCGGTATGTGGACCTTCCTCTGTGGCGTGTTTACCATCCTGTTTATGGTGGTGGCCTATAACTGCTATAGCAAGAAGAACGGCCTGGACCTGGCAGAGCGCGGCGTGAAGATCAGCGGCCGCAAGCTCTGGAAGACCATCGTTCTGTCCCTTATCGTGGTGGTCGCCGCCTATGCGCTGGTGTTCATCTCCGACTACCTGTTCCTCACCGACTTCCGCCTGTGGTGCTTCATCACCATCCGTGCATTTGCACCCATGCATTTTGCCACCATTGCAAAGTATCTGGTGTTCTGGCTGGTGTACTACATTGCCCTGTCTGTTGCCACCAACGGCTTCAACTTTGTACAGCTGGGTAAGTCCAATTGGCTCAGCACTCTGGTGCAGATGTTCTTCGTCTTTATCGGACCCGAGATCATGATCGGCGTTCAGTACATCACCTTCTACAACAAGGGTTTCCTGTGGTCCGAGCTTACTCACCTTGGCGGCTCCATTACCGGCATCTGGCTCTACCCCATCGTTTTCATGCTGCCCCTTGCCGTCTTTGTGTGCAGCAAGATCTACAAGAAGTCCAAAAACCCCTACATCGGCGGCATCATCATGGGCATTCTCGCCTGCGTGGTCTCCGTCACCAACACCCTCACCCTAGGCTAAGCGCACCCACTCTGTTCCTCTGGATCAGGGCTGCAGCGGTGTGACTGCGTTGTAGAAAAGCCGGGCTGCTCCACAGTTTCTGTGCAGCAGCCCGGCTTTGTGTTATCTGGGCATTTTTAAGATCAGCGGTTGGGTGCCATCCTTATTCCATCAAAAGCCATTGGGATGGCCGAGTATTTTATACCAACAGGTATGCGCTGTGGAGCTTTTATTCTGCGATGGGCATGGTCTGGTATCGTGAAGAGGATGAACACCCGGTTCTGCTCGTCCAGCCAGCCGTTTTTCACGGACAGGCTCATGCGGTCCAGCAGGATACCGTACAGGGTCTTGGCATCGGTTGACAGGCTCTGGAACCGTGGCTCCTGAAACAGAGCCTTTGGAATGCGGTAGAACGAAAACAGCTCTCCGGCTTGCCCGTAGAAATAATCAAGGATCATGCTGTTTTTCAACCGTCTGTCCTAAAACGAACGTGATTCTTCGTGCGTAGGAAGATGTTTTTGCAACATAAATAACAGGCATTTTGAAAACTCACCTCCAGTCATTCAGTTGAGATATGTACAAAAATTGACGTTATACCGTATATGTTTTATGGTGCGTATACCGATTGCTATATTTTGTATAGAGCAACGCGATATTTGATAGCTTTTTTTAGGCATTTTCATCTTCGTTGGGTGCGTAACCGTCGGCACTGTTTTTGCCGATTTGTGCAATAAAAAAGAAACAGCCAGAAAAAATCTAACTGTTTCTCGTCAATTTTATTGTACAGGGGATATAATCCGAATCATCCCCATACGGTGCGTGATCCGCAAGAAGTATTCAGATGGTCGCCCGTTCAAATCGCATCTGAAGCGCATCTCTCCTGAAGTGTGACTTTTTTACATTGAAGCAAAAACGGCAATTTTTTCTCGAAAGTAATGCTCGTCTGAAAACCCGCATTACGCCTATATTTTTTGCCGTTTTCCCAAAGAAATGTTTTTTCCTTTGGGGGCTTCTTTAAGGTCCGCATGGGAGAGCGTTCGGTTCGCATCCGAGAGGTCAAGGGTTCGAATCCCTCTAGGTCCATAAAACGCCGTATCGTGTTAAACGATACGGCGTTTCTTTTTGTCTTGGGTAGCTGTTTTTTCAATACAGCTGCCCATCGGGATGTGATACAAGCAAGTTGCTACCCGATAACCTCAAAAACAAATTATACTACGATTGTTTTTAAAAAGTTCTGCATCACTACTCGCACCAGACAAGGAAGACCCAAACCTTTTCTCGAAAGAGAAGGGTTCGGATTTTTTGTTTTTGGCGGCGTGCCCCGCCGCACAACAAAAGCATCCGCAGCGCATGGCCGGGCTGCTTCAGCTCAGGCGCAGTGCGCTGCGGATGCTTATTTTTTATGCCGCGCCCCCTCTCCTGATGGGAAAGTCAGAGCATCGGCTGCGTTTTGATGTCATTTGCCGGAACACGCCTGCGTTCTTGGCTCCCCGGTCAGGGGAGCTTCCGGGCGAAGCGAGACTGAGAGGTTTTATCCCGCCAGCTTGCGGTAGGCGTTCAGCACCTGATAGGCCGGGATGCTGCTGCCCGGGGCAAATTTGCCGTTCAGGCGGCGCTTCATCAGGCCCTGCTCCACGCACCACTGGGCTGCCTTGGCGGTATCCGGGTCTGCCACGTCTGCAAAGGCCGGGGCCTCGGCAGGCTCAGGACGGCCTGCGGTGTTCCACAGCAGCAGCGCGGTCTGGGCGCGGTTCTCGGGTGCAGCCACGCCTTCCGGCAGCAGGGCTTGCAGCTTGCGGCCGGAAACATAATTGTACACGCCGTAGCCCACAACGCCAGCCGCCACTGCGCCTGCCGCCGCCACGATGACGACCGCACCGCCGCCGTCACCGCCGCCGGTAGAGCCGCCGCCCGGGGTAGAACCGCCGCCCGGGGTCAGGCTGCGGACATAGCCGCAGACGTTGCAGGTGGTATCCTTGTCGTTATCATAGACATGGGCTTCGGTGTCCTGCACCGTATGGCAGATGGGGCACTCCATCCAGTGACTGTACTCGTCGTGGGTCATTTCCATCTTGTGGTCGTGCTCAAATCCGCCCGGACTCAGCGACACCGAATAATGTTTTATTGCGCAATATTCCGTATCATCGTTCTGGGTCCAGATGAACTCTGTTTCCCGTCCGTTCACTGTGCAGACGGTATCCTTGCTAAACTTATATCCGGGTTTTGCGTACAGACCCACCTGAAGGGTGTACCGTTTGCCCGGTCTGAAGGTGCCGGTGATCGGCTTGCCGCCTACGCCGTCGCCCTCGACCCAGTAGATCTTGGCGTCACAGACGTCTGCTCCGTTGTCCAGAATAACAACGGTCTCGTCCGGCATTTCGTTCTTTCTGGGGGTGTTTACACGGAGATTCACCTGCTTGATTCTGGTCAAGGTCAGCACCTGCAGACTGAATACGCTGGTCAGTCCATTGCCGCAATCGTAGGTGTAAGTTACCTGCGTTGCACCTGGCTTCACCTTCAGGGTGTTGCCCTCCACAGTGCCGCCAGCCCATTCACTGGTCTTATTTACGTCAAACTCAGCAGGGAGGGTACTCAAGTCAAACGTACGTTCGGTCTCATCAATGGTAATGGGGTACTTGTTTCCAGTGCACTTGAGGTTTTCTTGCGTTAGCTTGGTGTTGTAGCTTAGGTTCAAAGATGTCAGCTGGTTATTGGAGCAATTCAGCTTCTTCAAGTCGCGAAAATTCGAAATGCCCTTCAGGCTGGTAATTTCCATACCGCTGACATCGATCGTAGTGACAAATCTATATTCGCTTGGCTCCAGAATTCCATTCGGTTCTCCATCCTCCGATCCTCCTTTGTCAAACGTCGTTCTGGTATATTCCAGGAACGTTTTGTCCGGAAAGTTTTCGCTGTTCAGGGGAACCCAGAAAGGGACTTCATCGTCCGCAAAGGCGCTGAAGGGCAGGAAGGTGAATACCATAGCCAGCGTCAAAAGGGCACTGACAAGGCGCGTTCGTTTTGAGAATCGTTGTTTCATGGGGTGCTCCTTTCTGTGGTAAAATTTTTTTCAGGGCCCCATTCGGGAGAAGCGTCAGCTTCCCCCGAAAAAAGGGTACCCTTTTTCAAAAAGTGGTCATTGCCCGGCAGGGGGCAGAATGATCCTTCGGTTGTCAGCCTCCTGCCAGCTTGCGGTAGGCGTTCAGCACCTGATAAGCCGGGATGCTGCTGCCCGGGGCAAATTTGCCGTTCAGGCGGCGCTTCATCAGGCCCTGCTCCACGCACCACTGGGCTGCCTTAGCGGTATCCGGGTCTGCTACGTCTGCAAAGGCCGGAGCGTCGGCAGGCTCTGGACGGCCTGCGGTGTTCCACAGCAGCAGCGCGGTCTGGGCGCGGTTCTCGGGTGCAGCCACACCTTCCGGCAGCAGGGCTTGCAGCTTCTGGCCGGAAACATAGTTGTACACGCCGTAGCCTACAACGCCAGCCGCCACTGCGCCAGCCGCTGCCACGATGACGACCGCACCGCCGCCGTCACCGCCGCCGGAGGGAGGCGTCACCGGGGGTTCCGGAGGCGTTACCGGGGGAACGGTGCCGCCGGTGCCAGTCACATCCAGCTTGAAACTTACTTCCAATATATCGCTTCTGCACTTATAAGCGTAGTACACTACGTTTGTGCCTTCATCGACTGTCAGAATGTTCCCATTGGCTTTGCCATGCTCCCATCCTGTAACCCGGCTTTTATCAAAGTTCCCGGGCAGAGTGCTCAGGTCAAACGTACGGTCATGGTTCAGGGTAACGGTGTAAACATTATCACCGCTGTAAATATCCGTAAGAGAGAAATCGAGCTTCGGGTTGTTGTCCAGATTCAGGCTGGTGAGATGGTTATCCCCAAGCCACAATGTAGTCAATTTTGGACTATCGCTGACATCCAGCACGGTCAGCTGGTTGTTGAAACAGTTCAGATCCTTTAAGGAAATCATATTGTTCAAATTCAGCTGGGTCAACTGGTTATGGGCACAATTCAGTTTCTTCAGCAGTTTATTTTGGCCCAGAATCAGCGATGTCAGCTGGTTGTTTTGGCATTCTACCCTTTCCAGATTGGGTTTATGAGTCACATCTACGTCCAGCTCTGTCAACTGATTTGCAGAACAGTTGAGTGCTACCAGAGATTTACTATTTTTGACATCCAGTTGCTCCAGATCGTTGTGCGAGCAATCGAGCGTCACCAAATCTTTCAGATGCGATACATCCAGTTGTTCCAACTGGTTCCAAGAGCAATTCAGAAAGTAGATATTCGGATTCTTGCTCAGGTCTAGCTGGGTCAGTTGATTCTTATTGCATATCAATTTTTCCAACTCTGGATTCTGTCTCAGGTCTAATTTCTGGATAGAATTGTTTTCGCAATTCAACTCTTTCAGGTTGGGGAACGCCTCAATGCCTTTTAAGTTGCTGATGTTCCATCCTTTGACTTCGATACTTTCGACTTTTCTTTGTTCTTCCACCGTGAGGACATCTCTGCCACCTGCTTTGTAGGTTTTGATGTAATTTCTAAAGCTATCGTCGGGGAAATTATTCTTATTGATGGGCAGACTGGTTTCAAAGATGAATGTGGGCTTTACTCCATTGCCGCAATTGTATTGGTAGCTCACCTCGTTTGCGCCCGCATTCACGCTTAGAGTTGTGTCGGAAACAGAGCCGCCGGTCCAGTTGGTGGCTTTGCTCACGTCAAAACCGGGCAGTGTGGCCAAGTCAAACTTTCCGTCTGTACGAACTGCAATGGGACGCCTGTTGCCATCAGCATTTATAGTGCTTCCGACCATATGGGAAAAGTCCACACAAGCAAGCCGGTTTTCCGCACAGCTCAGATGGCTCAAGCTGTTATTCTTGCTCAAGTCCAGCGTTGTCAGCTGATTTCCATCACACGTCAGCGATGCCAGATTCTGATTCCGGCTTACGTTCAGTTCTATCAATTCATTATGGTGACAATCCAGCAGTGTCAGGTTAGTCTGGTTTTTGACATCCAGCTCTACCAGTTGATTTACCGAGCAATTCAACTGTTTTAGCTGGTAGCAACGGCTAACATCCAGCGCCGTCAGTTCGTTGTTGGAACAATCAAATTTGATCAGTTCCTCTTCGCTCCGCATTACGATTCGCCATATTTTGTTATAGGAGCAATCTACCTCCTCAAGTTTCAACCCAGAGAGAATGCCCAGATCCATGGAGGTCAGGTTATTATGGGAGCAATTCAATATTTTCAGTCCACTTGAAAGAATATAAAGATAATCTTTCAGCTGATTATAGGAACAATCCAGCTCCCTCAGTTTGAAATTTTTGCCAACATTAAGTGTTGTCAAGCCGATACCGTGGCAATCCAGCTTTTCGAGATCTTCAAAGAAACGAATTCCCTCAAGATTTTTGATTTTGTAATCGTCAGTAATCGTCATCTCTGTGATGCTGAGTTCCTGCGCATCGAGCTTGCCATTGTGGTTTGTGTCACATCTTTCTTTGAGAAAGCGCTGAAATTCCGCATCCGGGAAATCAAGCTGAAAATCCGGCGAATTAAAATCAATTTCTGTGTTCGCCGCAAAGGCGCTGAAGGGCAAAAAGGTGAACACCATAGCCAGCGTCAAAAGGGCACTGACAAGGCGCGTTCGTTTTGAGAATCGCTGTTTCATGGGGTGCTCCTTTCTGTTATGGGGTGTATTGCTGCAGGGCGTTTTTCTGGGCGGCGGCGGTGAGGTCGTCCAGAGCGCTCATCACGTCCCGGTAGTTTGGGGGAAACTTGTTTTCCCCGTGGGCTTCGATGCGGGTGCCGTCGGCAAGAGTGGCTTCCAGCCGGAAGCTTTTGCCGTCCAGCACGTTGGGGTCGTGGCCGGAGAAGCCTGCCCAGCCGCCCACGCCGTACTCTTCCAGAATGGCCTTGGCCTGTTCCAGAAGTTCCGGCCCGGCCTGCTCCTGATACACTTCTTCGTGGTACAGTTCCAGTTCCACCCGGGTGCCCTCGGGGGTGCGGGTGAGGCAGGTGCGGGAGATGGGCCGGATATAGCTGCCCCGCTCCCAGAACTCCAACGTTTCAAGGTCAGCCAGCGTCGGGGTAGCAGCCGCAGGCTCCGGGGGCGTTGGGGCGGGGCGGCTGGGGCTGCGGCTGAGCAGTGCCGCCCCCACCGCCAGCCCCAGCAGCACCAGCGAGAAAGTGCGCATGGGTCGTCTCCTCCTTTCTGTGCGCATGGGTCAGTCTCCTTCCCTTGCCGTGGGGGGTAGAATGGTCATTCTGCCGTCCACCACCGCGTCCAGCATCTCGTGCTCCCGGAAATACTCCATCAGGATATCCTGACAGGAGGTTGCCACGCTACGGGGCTTCTGGATCTTGCAGAGGGTGTCGTAGGAGATATTGAAAAAGCTTTCGATGTTTTTAAAGTGGTAGTTCTGCATGCCCACGGTGAACAGGGCGTCATCGCCGATCTCCTTGCCCACCTCTCTGCCGCAGTAGGTAAAGTAATCAAAATCGCCCTTGCGGCGGTCGTACCGCAGGCGCAGGGTGGAGGGCAGCTGGTAGAACTCCGTATGGCCGGTGTAGGCTTCCTCCCGCAGCATGTAGTGGAGCATTTCCCGCAGCTGCTGGCCGGTCACCTTGAACATGAATACGCCGTCATCGTAGGGGAAGCCCTCGATAAGGTCGCCGTAGGTAACGATGGGGCCCAGCTTTTCGGCCCGGATGCTGCCGGAGCCGATCAGCATCACATCCACCCCAAGGCTGCGGGTAAAGATATCGGCAAACAGGTTGCCAAGCTCGGTCTCCTGTGTGCGCTGGGGGTGGGTGAGCTCCCGGCGGAAGCGCCCTACGATGTGGCTGTACTTTTCGTCCACCTGACTGGTGAAGCGGTGCAACACCTGCTCCATGGCGGGGTTGCGGGGGCAGGTCTCGGCGCAGATGGGCACGGTGCGCCATGTGTAGGAATCGATGCAGTTGTTGTCCGTGTCCACGATGATGTCAAAGCGCCCGATCTGGTCGGTGCCGGTGCCCGCCTGCGCAATGACCACGCCGTTTTCCTCCACCGCGTGCTCCGGCAGGGTGTGGCTGTGCCCGCCGATGATCAGATCCACTCCCCACGCCGGGTCCAGCTGGCGCGCCAGATGGCGGTCCTCCTCAAAGCCGATGTGGGTCAGCAGCACGGTAAAATCAATATCGATGCTGTTGTGGGCGTTGCAGATCTTGCCCACCTCGGCGGCTGCTGCGGCGGTGTCCACAAAGGAGCCTACCAGAGATTCGGATTTGGTCTGGTTGATCACGTCCTGCGTGATGATGCCGATGAACAGGATGTTCATGCCGTCCATCCGCAGGATCTTGTAGGGGGTAAACAGCCGGGTGGAGGTGTTTTTGATGTAGAGGTTTGCGTTGATGATGGGAAAGCGCGCGCATTTTTCGATGAACAGCAGATGCGCGATGCCGTAGTCCACCTCGTGGTTGCCTATGGTGACCACATCCGGGGCAAGGGCGTTCATGATCTCGATGGTGGAAAGCCCCTTGTATTCGGAATCAATGACCGAGCCCCGGAACATATCCCCTGCGATGGCGTAGATGGTGTTGGGCTGTTCTGCCCGCACCTTTTCGATGTAGCCGGACAGCATGGAAACGCCGCCCACCAGTTTTTCGTCCACCTGCTCTGCCAGAAAGTCTCCGTGCAGATCATTGGAGTGGAGGATGGTGATCTTTTTGGTTTGTTTCATGGTGCATTCCTCCCGGTGTTGGGGTGCGCGCCGGTCAACCCATGGCCTCCTGCCGTGCAAAGTAGACAGTGTTGACAAGGCTCAGGTAGCTCTCCCCGCCGTCCAGATAGAACTTCAGGGCAAGGGTGTCCTCGTCCTCCAGCGTGACGGCGTAGCGGGAGCCGTCCTCCCCGGTAAAGGTAGCGTACCACTCCTGATTGGACCGGAAGGGTACCTCCGGGGTGCCCTCCTGATAGAACAGGTCGGCTTCCTCCACGTTCAGCTCCGGGTAGGGGGTGATGTAGCTGGCGGTCAGGGGCAGCTGGCTGCCCTCGGTGTCGGCATCGGTGGGCAAAAAGCACATCCGGTCGGCGTCTGCGGGGTCGGTGTCAAAATAGCCCTCGTCGGTGTCGCGGGCGGTCTCTAGCCAGTTGCCTTCCAACGACCACGGGCTGGTGTCGGTCTCCCAGTCGTCCCCTTCCGGGTAGATGGTAAAATCGCACACGCCCTCGGCTTCCACCACATGGCCGTTCTCGCCGGAAAGGAAGGGGCTGAATACCAGCTCTTCGCCGGTGCTGGGGTACAGCTCCACCTCGGTGTTGGGGGCGATATCGCTGATGTTACACAGCAGCAGGATGGGCTGACCGTCCTCACTGTAATAGAGCTGTTTACCACGCTGGAGCGGGTTTTCGGCATCGTCTGTCAGGCTCGTCTCGTAGACGAACAGGGTGGCATCCGGGTCCTGCGGGAAGATGCAGTACAAATCGCACCCGCCATCCGGTGCCACGACCCAGTGATCCTGCGGGATGTCATAGACGAAGCCCCACAGATCCCGCAGATCGGTCTGGCTGTCCAGCACCTTCTGCACATCGGTGGTCACCTCGTAGGAGCCGCCCAGATACAGCACACAGGCGCGGTATTCGTCCTCCCCTGCCAGAAGGCGCATGTAGGTCACGTCCTCCGGCTCCTCGTATTCCTGCTCTTGGGTGCTGGATGCGGTCATGCCGTCACCGTCCAGCTTATTTTTGGATGCAGAACTGGCCGGGCTGCCGCCCTTGGACGACCCGCCGCAGCCTGCAAGGCCGATGGTCAGCGCCAGCAGGGCTGCCAAAAGTTTCAGGTTTTTCATAGGTTCTCCTTTCTCATGCCCTGCCGGGGCGCACCTCAGAGGGCAGCGCCGGGCGTTGGGTGGTTGGAAAAATCGTCTACGCCCTCCACCGGTTCCGGGCTGCTGGTCCCGGCAGAAAGCCGGGGCGACCAGTCCAGCGCGCGGCCGGTGGTGCAGTAGACCACCGCCGTGATGTCGGGGGTGTCAGGGGTGCCGTTGCACAGCAGCAGAATGGGCTGGCCACCCTGCCTGCCGTAAAGCTCCTTGCCCGTCTCGTTCGGGTACTGAGGATCCTGCTTTTCATAGACAAAAAGTGTATCCTCCCTGCGCACGGCAAAGATGCAGTACAGCTCCCGCCCGCCGCCCGGCGCTGTGACCCAGCGGTCTGCCGGGATGTCCGCAACAAACTGCCACGGCTTTTCCGGTAAGCTGTCCAGCACGGCATGCACATCGGTGGTGCGCTCCGGGACGCTGCCCAGATAGAGCACCCCGGCAAGCTCTCCGTTTTCCCCGGCCAGCTGCCGCATTGCGGCAAGCTGCTCCGGCTCAGCAGAATCAGCACCGGAAGCCACTGTGCTGCTGCCCCGCCCGGCGCTGCCGGGGGCGGGGCGGACGGGGTCGCCGTCCACCGCACCGCACCCTGCCAGACTGAAAGCCAGTGCAAGCAGTGCTGCAAAAGTTTTCATGGCTTTCATGTCAGCCCCTTTGTTTTATGCCCACGGGTCGGCAGACGCCGGGATGCGGATGCCGGTCATCAGGTACTGCTCCCACAAAAACCACTGCCCGTCGCCCTTGCGGCGCAGCTTGATGGGGCGGGGGCTGTCGGCGCCGCCGCAGGGGATGAACAGCTTGCAGTAGCCCTCCTCGGTGTTGGAGGTGTGGTTGCTGCCCACCAGCAGGGTGAAGGGCTGGCGGGGGGTATAGCCGTTTTCCGGCGACGCACCCACAAAGTAGGAGAACGGGATATAGCTCTTGCCGTCCCGAAAGCGGTCGTTCAGGAAGGAGATTTCCTGCCCGTTCAGCGGGCGGGGGCCCCGCAGCCAGTTGAGCATCTCCAGCCCGATGTTTTTATCGGCACCGTAGGCGCACAGTGCGCAGACGGTGAGGGCTGCGGTCTTAAAGGGGGTGTCCAGACTGGCCTCCGGCAGTGCCTGCATCTGGGCAAGGCTTTCCGGCAGAGCCTGAAAGGTAAAGGTGACGGTCTGGTTGCCGGAAACATTTGCGGCGGCCTGCTTCATCTTATCAAAAAGTCCCATGAAAATACTCCTTTCTGTTTCAGCTGTAAAGGGTTCAGCTCCGGTTCGGGTCATGGCGGGGCACAGTCCGCCTGCGGACGATCTTCTGGTTCAGATCCAGACTGAGGTTTACAAAATAACCGTTTTCAAAATACCATGCAAGGTCCTTTGTGTCCATGCCAACGCTGTTGCACAGCCACCGCAGAGGCACCTCCGGCCCGGAGTAGCTCTCCACCCTGCGGGCGATGGTTCTTGCATGGTAGCGGCGTTTTTCGTTGCGTGCGAACAGAACAAGGGGCACTGCGCCCACCACGATCCAGAACACATACCCGACAACGTGGGAGGTGTCCTTGACCTGCAGGTCCAGACAGAGGGTATACAGCCCGCCGACAGAGCAGAACACGCAGAAGGCAAGCCCCGCGTTCCGCAGCCATTTGAGGACACGGGGAATCTCGCCGCGGGCTTTTTCCGAAAGATAAGGGTTCATAAACATACTCCTTTCAGAACGAGCCGCCTCCACCGCCGTGGGTGGTGCCGCTGGAAGAGGTGTGGGTGGAGCTGCCGCCGGAATCGCTGGAGCGGGACTCCTTCGGTCGCTCGGTGCGGTGCACGTCACGGTACAGGAACAGCTCCCGGCTGTTGGTCAGATTCATGCTGCCCTCCCGCACATAGCTGGCGGCATTCTCTTGGAACGCCACGCTGCGCAGCTGGCTTTTCATTACGCTGACGACGACCCATGCCAGCACAAGGCCGATGCCCAGCGCAAGGAACAGGTACATGAGAGACAGCGGCTCCCGGGGCAGGTTATTCACATCGTAGGGGTGGCCCGCCCGGGCAGCATCGATGTAAGTATCCGACCATTGGACAAAGGTGCGGAAGGCACCGGCGTAGTCTCCATCGGCCATGAAGGGGGTCATCTGCTCGCCAAGGTACTGGATGCCGGCATCCGTAAAGGCGGTGATGCCGTAGCCGCAGGTGGAGATGTGCCATTTGCGGTCGCCCACGCTCACCAGCAGCAGCACGCCGTCCATATCGGGGCCGTAGCCGTACTGGCAGTAGTCATACAGATCATCGGCAAACTGCTCCATGCTGTCGGCACCAACGCTTTCCATCGACTCGATGGTGGCAATGGTCACATCGAAGCTCTGGCGCAGGCTCAGCTCTTCCAGTGCGTCCTCCAGCTCGTTGTCCTCGTCCTCGGTCAGCACCTCAGCGTCGTCGAACATGCGGTAGTACAGGTCGGCAAAGCCGCCCTCCACCGCAAAGGCCGGAACTGCCAGCGCCGCCGCAAGAATCAGTGCTACCAGCGCCGCAAAGAGGGAGTGCAGTCGGTTGGAAGTCTTTTTCATCGTTCGTCCCTCCTTTACAGGATCCGTGCCAGCCACAGCAGCCACATCACGCCGTAGGACGCGGCGGAAAGGGCAGCCGTAAGGCCCAGCATCCACTTGCGGGCAGCGCCCTTGTCCACGGGCAGGTCACCCACGAATTTGCCGGTCTGACCGTTCATGGCAAACAGATAGTTTTCACCCCGCCAGCTGGTGCTCAGCAGCCAGACCGGGAACAGCGCGTACTTTGCCTTGCCGCCGTGCAGCTGGATGCTGCTGTTATCCACCTTGACCGAATCGTAGCCGGTAACGGTCTGCTGGAACGTCTCCTCAGTGGAGCGGCGGATGCGTTTGTTGGCCCGCTCGATGCTGTCCTCTGCGCTCACATCGTATTTATCCGCCACATAGCCCGCCAGATAGGCCGTCTGGAAGGGGATGGCGTCCTGCATGGCGAAGGGCTCGATGGATTCCATCAGGTCGTCCTCGATCTTGGACGAGCCGTCCACCGGCACGGCATCAAAACCCAAGGTGCCGTCCCGCCGGACGGAGTAGTAGTTGGTCTCGGTATAGTCGTATTTGCTGTCCGACCAGCAGCGGGTCCGGGTGGCGGTAAAGCGCAGCTGGGCGTCGGCGTCGCTGTCAAAGAGCCAGAAGGGCACATACACGCCCTTGATCTCATCGATGTGGTTCTGGCTGCGGAACACCCGGGGCAGCAGGGTCTTGCCCTTGAGATGCTCCTGCAATTTGGCCTTGGCGGCCTTTTTGTCCAGCTTGAAGGGGATGATGAGGTCGGGCCGCAGGGCCCCGGCAAACTGTCCGGTGAGGACGATGGGATTGCCGCAGAAGGGGCAGGCCGAGGCGGCCATGGTGTCGTCGCCCACGATCTCGCCGCCGCAGCTCTTGCAGCTGTAAGTATGCAGACCGGCGGTCTCCCCTTCTGCCCAGCTGCCGCCGGGGGTGGCCCAGTTCATCTCGCTGGGCTTTTCGTCCTTCAGCTCCTCGTCATAGCCCTTGAGGGTATCCACGTCGAACTCGGTGTCACAGTAAGGGCATTTCATCTTCTGGGTGGCGCTGTCAAATTGGATGGCGCCATCGCAGCAGGGGCACTTGTATTCCAGCATTCCTGCCATAGCGTTTCCTCCTGTTGTTCCAAAGGGGGCCGAGGGCTTTTCCCCGGCCCCGCTGTTTTTGCGTCAGTCTTCCCGCCAAAGCGGTCGGCTCAGAAGTCCGTAGTGATGCGGAACACCACCGGCTCGTCCGGCTCGGTGGCTTTGCCGTGGTGGCCCACTGCAAGGAAAGCGTTTTCTTCCAGCGGCAGGAAGACATCAAAGGTGCAGAACTCTCCGCACAGCTGGCATAGGGTCTCGCGCTCACCCACGGGAAGGGACTTTTCCAAAAAAGTGCCGTCCGGCGCGTACAGCTCCCACATATAGCCCGTGTCCAGCAGATAGCCGTTGGGGCGCTTCATCATCACGGCGTCAAAGCTGCCCACCGGCTGCGAGCTGCGGGCCACCTCATTGCCGTCCAGATCAAAGGCGGCAAAGTAGTAGTCTCCGCTGGAGTCCGGCTCACCCACCGTCAGCAGCTCGTCTCCGCTGAGGTTCAGGGAGGGCATGCTGCAGAAGGGGCCGATCTCGTTGTCGCCCTCCAGCGTCAGCTCAGTGTACTCGCCGTCCTGCACCAGCACCGGTGCGGAGTCGGTCCAGTAGATCACGGTCAGATCCCGATCCTTGGAGGAATAGCAGCTGCCCATGTAGTCCAGTGCGTCGCCGGGCTCTTCCGGGTCGCTGCTGTTCAGATCGTAGCAGTAGACATCAAAGTTGTCCATGGCGTACAGGATGCCATTGCGGTCGATGCTGAGGGCGTTGCTTCCGTCAATGTTGTACTCTGCCACCGGGGTCATCCGGTCGTCCTGGATGGCATACTCGAAGATTTTAGCAGACTGCTCTTCATCGTCCTCGTTGTAGAAGCTGAAGAAGTAATTGCCCCGGTAGCTGTCCGCATGGATGCAGTGATGCGCTCCGTCCAGTTCCCGGCGGACGTCAAAGGGGATGTACTGCGCCTTGAAGGTGTATTCGCCGATGGTCAGCTCCCCGGTCTGGAACTGGGTCACAGGGGCCCCTGCAGGGGCGGCTTTGTCCACTGCTGATTCCGGCTGTGCCGAAGCGGACGGGGCACTGCTGCTGGAAGCCGGTGCACTGGAAACGCTGGATGCGCTGGCGGCACCGGAGCCGCCGCAGGCGGTCAGCCCGAGGGCGGCGGTGGCAAGGCCCATGGCCTTGAGGAAATCTCTGCGCTGAATCTTTCTCATATCCGTTCCTCCTTTTGGGGTCACTGCACCTTTGCAAAAGCTTCATCGGCCCGGCGGCTGTACACTGCCATGCCGCCGGTCTGGGCGTCGTTTGCCAGATTGATGTTCTCCACAAAGCGGGCCTTTTCCTGCTCAGAGAGCTGCCCGCCCTTCATGGCGGCAGATGCCACGGCACCCATGGCACCGATCATGCCCATCTGGCCCTTCAGCTCCCGTTCCTCGGCCTTGGACATCCGGCGGCCGAACATGCTGGTCTCATTATCGTGGACCCCGAAGATGTGGTCCAGATGCTGCCGTGCGATGTGGGCATAGCCGATCTCCCGCCGGTCCCGCTTGCTAAAGCAGATGACCAGCTCCTGCTTGATGTAGGGGTGAGGACGCATGCCCCGCTGGGTCTGGGCCTCGGTGATGCTGCGGGGCTGCACCAGCTTGAGCTTCAGGCCGCCGCCGTTGAGGGTGGGTTCCTGGCCCGGCTCCTTGGCGGGGGTCTCGTCCAGATACTCCTCATAGCTGGCGATCTGGTCGTAGCGGATCAGCTCCGGCATCTTGCCCCGTCCGCCGGTGCGGTCGTCGATGTACAGCATTCCAAGCTCATCGCAGAACACCAGCCCCATTTGCGTCGGGGTGGAGGGGTATGCGTTGACCCGGAACTCGGTCTTGTCGAACACCTCGTCGAACACCCGCTTCATCCGAGCCATGTACTCCATGTGCTCCTTGGCCTCGTCCAGCGTCAGCTCACTGAGCCGGATATATTTGGAGCACTTGTTGCCGCAGTCATCGCAGAGGAACTGTCCGTCCCGCAGCTTGGAGCGGTGCAGGGTGCCGCACTCCTTGCCGCAGACGGCACAGTTCTGTTTTGCGAACAGGTTGGAAAAGAATCCCATCATGGTATGCTCCTTTCATTGCTCTGTATTTGTCAGGTCAGGTCTGGTCGCTGTCGTCAAAGAGGTCGCCGCACTCCGGGCAGAACTTGGGCGGGTGGGCGGGGTCGGCCGGCTCCCAGCCGCATTTGTCGCACTTATATTTGGGCGTACCGGCGGGCTTGGGTTTGCCGCACTCGGAGCAGAACTTGCCTTTGTTCACTGCGCCGCAGCTGCAAGTCCAGCCTTCTGCTGCCGCCGGGCGGGGCTTGCCGCACTCCGGGCAGAATTTTCCGGTGACGGTGGCACCGCAGCTGCAGGTCCAGCTGTCCGCAGCGGGCTTCGGCTCCGGCTTTTTGCTGCCGCATTCCGGGCAGAATTTGCCGGTAACGGTAGCGCCGCAACTGCACTTCCAGCTGTCTGCCGGGGTGGGTGCGGGGCGGCTGACCTGCTGGGGCGCGTCCACGCTGTCCGGACGGGCCTGCTGGCCCATAGCAAACAGGTTCTGGGCGCTCATGCCACCCATACCGCCTGCACCGGCTGCCATACCCATGCCCATAAAGCCGGTCATGGCACCGGCGGTGTTGCCGGCGGCGGTCTTCATGGCATCGATCTGACCGCCCACCAGACGGGCGGCAGCGGTGGTGGGGTCGGTGGTCATGGCGTTCTCTTCCCACTCGGTGATCTTTTTCTGCTGCTCCTCCGGGATAGACAGGGAGTTGATGTTGAAGGAGAATACTTCAATACCGCGCTTTTTGCGCCAGACATTGGACAGCTGCTCGTTGAGGGCGTCCGAGATCTCCAGCGTGTGGGCGGGGATCTCGTAATACTGCACCTTGTTGGCAGAAAGAGTCGCCAGCGCAGGCTGCAAAGCGTTCAGCAACTCACTCTTCAGGCGGGGAGCGATCTCGGATGCGTCATACTGGGTGGAGACGTTGCTGCACACGTTGGTGTAGAACAGCAGCGGGTCGCAGATGCGACAGGTGAAGCTGCCGTTGCAGCGCAGATTGACAGAGAGCTTGTAGCCCCGCTCCTCGCTGACTACCACACGGAACGGAATGGGGGTGGCGGTGCCGTACAGGATCTCGCCCAGCTCCTTGGTGTTGATGTAGTACACGCGCTGATCCTTGCCGGTGTCGCCGCCGTAGGTAAAGCGCTTGGCTACGGTCTGGAAGGTTGCTGCCAGACTGTCGCCGAAGTTGCCGGTGAACACGCTGGGCTCGGTGGATGCATCAAAGGTGAATTCGCCCGGTTCGGCGCACACCTCCACCACACGGCCCTGCTCCACGATGAGCATACACTGTCCGTCTGCCACGGCGATGCCGCTGCCGTTGGTGATGATGTTGTCCTCGCCGTTGTTGGAGCTGCGGCGGGAGGTGCGCTTCTGGCCCTTGACCATCAGCACATCTTTGTCCAGAGAATCGCAGTAGAAAAATTCCTTCCACTGGTCTGCAAGAGTTCCGCCCAGTGCGCCCATACCTGCTTTGATAAGACCCATAGTAATTTCCTCCTGTATGTTTTATTTGTGTAAGCGATAACTTTCTGTTATCGCACGGTTTCCGGTTTCGGTCACGGTACAAGGGTTAGATCCGGGGAGTCGTTTTTCCAGTAAACGGGACGCGTGTCCCGGTCAAACAGCACTTCTCCGGCGCGGTATTTCAGGCTGCAGCCGCTGGGGCTGCCGTCATCGTTCAGCAAAATGGCCCAGAACTCGCAGGGTCTGCCGTTCTGGTCGGTCAGCGTGAAGTACAGCTCGGTACCGTCCTCGGTGCGGCCCTGCGTTCCCTCTGCGGTGCCGGTCAGAATGCCGTTCCACCCGTCCCATTCCACGCTCATGCAGCAGCTGCCGTCCGGCAGGAAGGTCATCCAGCGGATACCCTTTGCGGACTCGTCTCCGGCGCGGTAAGTGCCCCACAGCCTGCGGGGGATGGCGGTGTAGCCGATGTCATCCCACGCCGTGGTGCGCCGGAACAGATACCACACGGTGCTGCCCTTTTTCGGGCCGGTAGAGCGCATCAGCAAAGCGCCGTCCTCCATCATGGAGATGGTCCAGCAGCTTCTGCTGTCCTCGCTGAGGCATGTCAGGTTCCAGCCCTGACTTTTTTCCCCGTCCCAGCCGGTCACAGCGCCGGCGTTCAGCTCTCCGGTGCGGGTCTCGGCAGCAGACTGGATCTGCGGGCTGACGTATGTTTCCCGGATGAAGGAGACGGTCACCGTGCCGGTGATCTCGGCCTTTTCCAGCCGCAGGGTAAAGCTTTCGTTGCGGTCGGCGGGGGTATAGCTTTCACCCTGCGTCACCGCCGTGACTGCCATCCACTCGGCCAGCACCTGCTGCTCCCAGTCCTGCGGCAGCGGCTGCGCGTCCAGCGGGATGGTTGGGGCATCGTTCACAAACTCTCCCCCGGACGCGCTGAACCGGCGGACGAAAAAGGTAACGTTCCCTGCTTCGTCAAACAAAAGCGGCAGCTCATCCAGTGTAGCCCACCATGCGGTGTTGCCCTCTTTCAGGCTGCCGGGGGGCAGCAGCCCCCGCTCACAGGCGGTCTGCCGGTCCAGCTCATCCCGGCGCTTTATGTCGCGGTACAGCGCTTCTTCCAGCGCGGCGGGGTCTGCCCCCATGCGCTGCAGCAGCTGAATGGCGGTGAGCTGGTTTCCACTTTCAAAGTCGAAGCACCAGCCATTGTGGAAGGGCGCATCGGTACCGCCGTAGCAGCTGCTGACCACAAGGCTGACGCAGTCGCCGTACCAGCTGGCGTTCCAGTTCATCTCAATGCAGATGTCCCACACGTCCGGGTCGGCTGCCGCCGGGCAGTCGGCGTACTCCTGCACATCGTATTCGTAGAGCCGAGCGATCTCGGCGTTGATGCGGGCGGCATCGGCGCTGTCGCTTTCCAGCCGGGGCAGATGGATGTTCAGCCGAACCTTGCCGCCGTTTTCCGCCTGCACCACCTTTTCAAGGGTGTACTGCTCGGTGATCGCCGCGGTGGCATGCATGGAATCCGGCGGGGTCGATTTCAGTTCCCGGCTGCCAGCCGGGCGGGCAGAGGCTGCGGTCTCTGCCCCGCAGCCTGCCAGCAGCGCCGCCAGCAAAACTGCCGGTATCCAGCGGAACGCGTTGTGTTTCATGGTGGTTCTCCTGTGTTCTCAGCAGCTCCCGCCGGGGTCAGTTATCCGGGCAGCGGGTCAGCTGCAGCTGGGTCTTTCCCTCGGCAAAGGGGTTCTGCCCGTCGATCATGGTAAGGTTCAGGGTCTCGTTGTACAGGTCGTACTTCACCGCCGCCACAAAGGTGATACCCGGCATCCCGTCTGCCGTCTCGCTGGTAGAGACGCCCAGCACCATGCCCTCCGGCACCACGCCCAGATAGTTGGCGTAGCCCTGATAGAAAACATTGTTGTCCTGCACGCCCATCTGGACGAGGCCATTGCTTTCCACGTCCATCCAGTTAAACCGGTCGTCCGCCATCTCGTTGAAGGCACCGACAGCCTCCGAGGGGATCTCCTGCCCGTTCCACTCTGCCGTCAGGGGAGCAAGTTCCAGCACAGAGCCATCCTCCTGATGCAGAATTACCTCTTCGCCGCTGCGTTCCAGCGCCACGCCCTGATTTGCAATATAGATAGGGTCCTGACAGACCAGAACATTTCCGGACATAAGGCAGCGCAGCACATCCACATACTCCACCACGCCGTCCTTGGTCAGCAGATAGACCACCGGGTGGAAGGAGGCGCCCAGTTCTCCGATGCACAGGTCGATATACTCATTATAGATACCAAGGATGGGGAAAGTACGGTCCTGTTCCAGCCGGATGCCGTAATCCGTGTCCCACGCGGCGGTCTCCGGCGTGCGGCGCAGGGTGATGGTGCCCTGTGTTCCTTCCAGCTGCACCGAAGCGCTGCCGTAGGTATCGGTCAGCACCGTCTGCGGCTGCGGGTCAGCAGCCTGCAGCGGGATCTCCACATCCAGCTGCCGCCAGCCCGACCCGGCGGTGGAGCTGCACCCGCCCCGGAGCACCAGCCGGTTTTGTTCCGGCAGCAGCAGGCACAGGTCCTCCAGCTGGTTGTTTTCCAGCGTGTTCATCCGCATGCTTGCCAGATTGCCGCCGCTGAGCAGGCCCTCGTAGTAGCCGCCCTGCGCCATGTGCCGGTCAAAGGTCTGCATGGCCTGCCGCAGCATCTGCTGCTGCACGGCATCCGGGTCCAGCCCCATACACATAAGCAGCTCGGTGACCGAAAGCTTGTGCCCGGCGGCAAAATCGAAACACCAGCCCTGAGAATAGATGGGGTCGGTACCGCCGTCGTAGCGGAACACCACAAGGCTTACGCAGTCGCCGTACCAGTAGGCGTCCCAGTTGATATAAATCTCCGGGCTCCACTCGTCCTGCTGCGGCTCGATCTCCGGGCTGTCCTCGTACTGTCGGAAGTCTGCCGCATACATGGCGGCAAGCTCCTCGTTGAGATAGGCAGCGTCCGGGCTGTCGCACACAAGCTGCGGCACATGGATGGTCAGCTTCTGGGTGATGCCGTACTCGTCCCGTATGGTCTTTTCCAGCGTGAACTGCTCGGTGATGCGGTCTTTTTGTGCTGTCTGCACCGCCGTGTCTGCGGTGCTTTGGGCAGCTGCGCCGGAGCCTGCGGGGGCAGCGGGAGCCGCCGCGCCGCCGCAGCCGGTCAGCCAGAGAGCCGCCGCCAGCACCGCAGCGGCAAGGCGTTTGTGTTTCATGGTCTTTCTCCTGTGTTCTCAGCCGTAGCTACGGGTCAATTGCAGCTGGGTCTCGCCCTCGGCAAAGGGGTTTTGCCCGGCGATCATGGTCAGGGTCAGGTTCTCGTTGTACAGGTCGTTCTTGAACGCCGCCACAAATCCGAGCTCCTTATCGGCAGCGATGCCCAGTACCACGCCCTCGGGCACAACGCCCAGATACGCGGCATCGCCCCGATAGATGCGGCTGTTGTCCTGCACGCCCAGCTGAACGCTGCCGTCGCTGCCCAGATCCATCCAGTTCCAGCCGTTTTCGTCGGTGTAGTTGTAAGAGCCGGTGACGGAATAGGGGATCTCCTGCGCGCTCCACTCTGCCGACAGGGGAGCCAGCTCCAGCACAGAGCCATCCGCCCGGCGCAGGTTCACCTCGCTGCCGCTGCGTTCCAGCGCCACACCGTTGTTGGCAAAGTAGATGGGGTCCTGACAGATCATGGCATTGCCGAACATGAGGCAGCGCAGCACGTCCACATACTCCACCACGCCGTCCTTGGTCAGCAGATAGACCACCGGGCAGAAGAATCCGTCCTCCTGCTCCCCGATGCACACGTCCACATACTCGTTATAAGCGCCAAGGATGGGGTAGCTGTGCTCCTGTTCCACCCGGATGCCAATGTCTCCCCATTGGTCGGTCTTTGGCGCAGGGCTCAGGGTGATGGTGGCCTGCGTTCCCTTCAGCTGCACCTGCACACCATCGTAGGTGTCGGTCAGTACCGGGGTGTCGGCGGGGGACAGCGAGAGCTCCATATCCAGCTGCTGCCAGCCTTCTTCGCAGCTGTACTTACCCCGGAGCACCAGTTGATCCTGCTCCGGCAAAAGCAGGCACAGGTTTTCCAGCTCATTGTATTCCAGCGTATCCATTCGCATTTGCGAAAGCTCTCCGCCGAGACGCAGGCCCTCGTAATACGCGCCCTGCGCCATCTCCCGGTCAAAGGCCTGCATGGCCTGTCGCTGCACCTGCTGCTGCACTTCGTCCGGGTCCAGACTCATCCGCTGCAGCATCTCGGCCACGGTGAGCTGCTGACCGGTGGCAAAATCGAAGCACCAGCCGCTGTAACGCCACGGGGCGGTGCCGCCGTAGCGGCTGCGCACCACCAGACTGACGCAGTCGCCGTACCACCAGTCATCCCAGCCTACACCGATCTGCGGGTACTCGCTGCCCGGCTGCCCGGCCTCCTCGCTGTTCTCGAACTCCCGGAAATCCGCCGCATAGATGGTGTTCAGCTCATCGTTGATGTAGGCGGCGTCCGGGCTGTCGCATTCCAGCTGCGGCACATGGACGGAAATGCACTGCACCGCTTCCTCCCCCCACACGCCCGAAACGTTCTTTTCCAGCGTGTACTGGTCGGTGATGCGGTCTGTCTGGGCGGCCTGCGCCACCGCGCCGGGGGTGCTTCGGCTGCTGTCGGAGCTTTGGTCGGCAGCAGCGCTGGGGCTGCTCTGGGTGCCGCCGCAGCCGGTCAGCAGCGCGGCAGCCAGAGCAAGGCTTACAAGGTGTTGGTATTTCATGACGGGCTCCTTTTCTATGGTGTGGTTCAGCCGTCTCCTATGCCTTGCCACTTGTCGATGATGTAGGCGGCCCAATAGGTCTTATCGTTGATATCCACCACAGTGATGCCTACCTTATTCACCACCGGGTCGTCCTCATGAAGCCCCGGAACACCGCCGTAGTCCTTGATCAGTTCATCCACCAACTGCTGGAACTGGGCCTCTGTGGCGGGGTAGAGACGATCCATGCTGTAAAGGTGCTTTCCTTCGTGGTCAAAATCCACGCCTACCCGGTACTGATCGAGCATATGGAAGATGGCTGTGGAGCCGGAGCTGTAACCCGCCTCGTGCAGACCATCCCACATCTTTGCGGCATAGTCGCCCTCCATCCGCAGCCTGAGCCCTTCGTCCGACGGGAACTCCGGGCTGCCGTTATCCACAAACATCTGCACATCTGCCTGAATGGCGTGTTCCAGACCCTTGCTGTACTCGAACTTGATGTTCTCCACCTTTCGCCGGGCCAGCTCTGCGTTGAAAATGGTCAGGATTTTCTGCCCGTCCCGGATCACAGGGATCGGCGGCGAAGGAGGCGTTTCTGTGGCAGAACCGGAACTTGTGGAGCCGGAGGAGCAGCTATCGTCACAGGCTGCCAGCGCCAGCATCACCGCCGATGCGCCGGAGAGCTTCAGGAACGTCCGTCGGTTCATCTCTTTCATGGGGGTGCTCCTTTCTATAAAGCCCCGGACACAGGGGGAGTGTGCCCGGGGCAAACAGGGGGGCTTGTTATCTTATGCCTTGTTATTTCGGAACACAACAGCGGTCATGTAGGTCTTGCCCTGAACCACCGGGAGATAAATGCTGATGAACTCTGCCTTGGCGCTATTAGAATTGTCCAGCAGTTTTGCTACAAAAGCCCGAACGGCAGCATCCTCGCAAGAATACGCATCCTCCAGAGCCACCACATTCTCGGGAGACGGTTCGGAGATGCCGGCCATACCTGCCAAACTGTCCTTGCCATACTTGTTCCGTATCTTGTCCTCAAGTCCATTGAGTTCCCCAAAAATGATCTTGTGGTCAGGGTCTTTCAACGTATGCGGTGTCTCGTTGGCCTCTTCAAAAACACGTCCGTAGCACCTTATGGCACCCACCGCATCCTGATTGAGGGTCAGCTGCTCATGGTCAACCAGACCTGCATCAAACTTTTCCTTCCAGACCTTGTTGATGGCTGCCACCAACTCGGCTTCTTTGGACGTAGTGGGGGCGGGCGGCGTGGAGGGCCCGCCGCAGCCTGCCAGCGAGAGCGCCACAACAGCTGCGCCGGAGAGGGTGAGGAATTCGCGTCGGTTCATCTTTTTCATGGGGGTGCTCCTTTCGATGCAATATATTATAGATTACGGTTCGGGATTTGCGGGAAGTCCGTGCATCTCTGCCCCGCTTCAGATCGGTGCAAAGTTTACCATTACCGCCACCGTATAGGTCTTGCCCTTAATGGTGGGGCAGTAGAGCCCGATCATCCACTGCTCGGGATGCGGACTCGCCAGTCCATGCCCGGCCAGACGCCGCACAAACTCCCTGACCTCGCTCTGAGTACGAGGATACAGTTGATTTAATTGCATACCGTCATGGGTGCTGTTAGAAACTCCCGCAGTCCCCCGATAGCTTCCGCCTCCATATGTTTTCCTGATTTCCGCTATCATTTCAGACTCACGGAGTTGGTACTCGTGGAATACATCATCAGGCAAGTTCCATTTGCGGTAATCCTCTTCGTCTACTTCAGGTTCATAGGTTTCAAAGGGGCTGGCTGTAAACTTTGCGAGGTCGGCAGCCTCCTGACAGTAGACCACAGACTTGCAGATATCAAGTTTGGGATTGGGGACTACTTCTCTGTTGACTTCATACCAGACCTCGTTGATGGCTCTGAACAGGGCCATCTCTTTGCTCTCAGAGGCCGGAGGTGTGGGAGGTGCGGGAGGTGCGGAGGGCCCGCCGCAGCCTGCCAGCGAGAGCGCCACAACGGCTGCGCCGGTAAGGGTGAGGAATTCGCGTCGGTTCATCTCTTTCATGGGGGTGCTCCTTTCTGTTTGTCCCCCTGCTTTTTAGGGGGGCTGGTTTGGGTATTCTCTGCACTTGCAGTCCGCTCCATCTTATGCTATTCTTATGAATAGAATCCGCAGTTGCCCGTTGACACGTTTTGTGCACAGCGACAGGCTTTCTGCACCGGCGCAGGACCTCTTCTGTTTGTACTGTATCATACCCGGGAAAAAATTGCCCCCTCAGAAAAGCCGTTTTTGGGGGGCAATTCCAAAAAAATTTTTGGGGTTTGGGGCTTCCCCCTCAAAAAATCCCCCCCCAAAAAACCCAAAATTGGGGGGATTTGGGGGCGTTTTCCCCCTCAAAACGGGCAGCTGCAGCCCTGCCTGTGCCGGTTTTCCCCCTCTGGCTGCAATGTGCGGAAAGGAGTCATGAAAAATGGAACGAAGGACATTTTTAAAGCTTGCGGCGCTTGTCCCCGGTCTGGCTCTTGCGGGCTGCGGCGGCAGCAAGACCCTGCTTTCTCCCAAGGACCCCACCATGCTCAGCATCTGGCATGTATATGGCGAACAGGCAGACTCGCCCATGAACCGCCTGCTGACCGAGTTCAACGACACGGTGGGCAGAGAGAAGGGCATCCTGCTCAACGTGACCAACATGACCAACAGTGCCGCCATCGGCGGCCAGCTGCAGGACGCCAAGGCCGGCAAGCCCGGCGCGCTGGACCTGCCGGACCTGTTCTCGGCCCATTCCGCGGACGCCAGCGCTCTGGGCATTGAGAACCTTGTGGACTGGAACGACTGGTTCACCGCCGAGGACATGGCGACCTATGTGCCCGGCTTTGTGCAGGACGGCATCATTGACGGGAAGCAGGTGGTGTTCCCGGTGTCCAAATCCACCCAGCTCATCTTTTTGAACGGCTCCCAGTACGCCCGGTTTGCGGCGGACACCGGGGCGCAGCTTTCCACCCTTGCCACATGGGACGGCTTTTTTGAAATGGCGGGTGCCTACCGGCAGTGGTCGCAGGGCAAGCCCTTCTGCGCGCTGGATTACCCCCTGCGTCTGGTGGAGCTGAACGCGCTGGAGCAGGGCAGCGGCGAGTTGTACAAGGGCAGCTGGTACGATCTGACCAACGAGACCTTCCGCGCTTCGTGGATGGAGTTTGCCCGGGCGCTGGTGCAGGGCGATATTCTGATCTCGGATCTGTACTCCAACACGCAGGTGATGACCGGCGAGACGCTGGCGGGCCTTGGCAGCTCTGCGGCCATCCTTTATTACAATGATTTCGTCACCTACCCGGGCAACACCACCGAGCCCACCGACCTGCTGCTGGCTCCCCTGCCCCACGCCGCAGGCACCGCCACACCCCTGATGCCGCAGGCCGGTGTGGGCCTGTGCGCCTTCAAGACCACCGACCAGAAGGCCGAAGCCGCCGCCGTGTTCCTGCGCTGGCTCACCGAACAGCAGCGCAATTTGGAATTTGCCGCCGATACCGGCTACATGCCGGTGTCCAGCGCCGCCTTTGACGCCATTGCGGACTATCCCTTTGAGCAGCAGAGCTATCAGCGGCTGTACGACGTTTACAACGAAATGCGCATCCAGAACACCCCCCTGTCCGAACCGGGCATCGTGGGGTACCACGCCAAGGCCAAAACCTTGTACGACAGCCTGCGCCAGCGCCAGAAGGACTACCCCCAGCGCCTTGCGGACGGCGAAACGCTGGAAGCCCTTGCCGAGGAAACATGGCAGCTGCTGTGTGACAATGCCTGAGCCTGCCGCTCAGCCGGAAAGGAGGGACTTTGATGCACTTTGTTGACCGGCACCGTGAAAAGATCCGCCAAAGCCCCATGAGCAGCCGGCTGCTGTGGGCCTGCCTGCTGCTGGTAGTGCTGCTGGTGTTGACCTTTGGTGCGGCGCTGTTCCTGTTTGCCAGCCTGCACAACACCAAAAAGGATATCAGCCGCAGTCTGCAGATCCAGTTTTCGGTGTTCCAGAACGATATGGAGCGCTATTTTGACCAGCTGGCGGTCATGGGCGTGAACCTGTCCGAGGATATGAGCGCAGAGGTGGACAAGGAGCTTGCCCTGCGGCAGATGTCCTTTGCCCAGCTGAACGACTCCCCCGAGGTGCTGAACGCGCTGGAGGAGAAAATGATCGAGCCGCTGTGCCGCCGTCTGCGCCAGACCGGCTGTTCCGGCGCTTTTGTGCTGCTGGATGCCACCGTCAACACCCGCATGGAAGGAGCAGAGCATTCCCGCGCCGGGCTGTATGTGCAGAAAAGCGGTGCCGACACCCCCACCGTGCCCCTGCTGCTGTACCGGGGCAGTGCGGAGGTGGGCAAGGCCCACAGCGTGATGCCCCACCGCAAGTGGCGCATGGAGTTCCAGACCGACCAGTTCCCGGACTACGACCGCTGGATGACCCCCGGCAGCACCCCGCTGTACCAGTCTTACACGCTGACCGAGCGGTTCGAGCTGCCCGGCACCTCGGAGGAGGTGCAGTTGTTTTTGCTGCCCCTGCAGGGGCGGGACGGCACGATATACGGGCTGTGCGGCTTTGAGATCAGCGAGAGCTACTTCAAGCAGAACTTTGCCCAGCCCACCGGCTTTGACCGGCTGAGCTGCCTGCTGGCCCCGGCGGGGGACGGCCTTGCCGCCGATGCCGCCCTCAGCAGCGGCACCACCAGCGGCTACTACCATGCTCCCCGGAACACGCTGGTGCTGCGCAGCATGGGCGGTGGGCTGACCCAGTTGACCGGCCCCGACAGCGCCTATGCGGGCATCTCCCAGCTGTGCCGCCTGAGCGAGAGCCAATCCTACCGGCTGGCGGTGTGCATCCCCATGGCAGACTACCGGAGACTGGTCTTTTCCGGCAATCTGCAGATGCTGCTCATCGGCCTGTTCATCGCCTTTTTCGTGGTGTTCTGCTGCATGAACTTCCACCGGCGCATCCTCTCGCCGGCGTTCCGGCAGTTCGAGGAGGACCGGCGGGAATCCCGGCGGCGGATGGACGAGCTGCAGCTGGAACGCCAGCAGATGCAGACTGAGCTGTCCCGGCTGGCGGACGTGTGCCGCAACGAGTCGGTGCCCGATGCCTTCCAGACCTTTGTGGCGGGCATTCCCACCCTGACCAAGACCGAACGCCGCATCTTTGACGGCTACGCCGCCGGGCTGCGCACCCGGGAGATCGTGGAGCAGCTGGACATCAAGGACAGTACCCTGCGCTTCCACAACAAGAACATCTACGAAAAACTGGGTGTCAGCTCCCTCAAGCAGCTGCAGCAGTTCGTGGCGATCCTGAACTCCGGCAGCGGCAGCGCCCCGGACGAAAAGTGACCCAGCAAGCAATGTTTTCGTCTATACAAAAACACTTTTTGCGTTGCAAAATGCTTGCTGAGAAAGCGCCCCAAACCCCTTTGATCTGCATTTTCAATGCAGGCTGCGCCTCCCTGCGGGATGCTTTTGAGGATGTCAATCGTCACATCCTACGAAAAAGCCTGTACCTTTTTGGCGCAAGGGTCAATAGAAGAATTTGATGGTTCATGGTACAATAGCAGACGTTGCGTGTTGTGCGGTTTGCACACGAACATAGTGAAAAGGAGCTGCTGAACGTGGATACGATCTATCTGCTGCCCGGTGAGGAACGCTGCGTTGATTTTCGAGATGCCAATGGAGTCCCGAGAGTACACTACACTTACTGCTCTATCCGTGGCAAACTTTTCAACTGCACCTGCTGCACAAAGGATGAAGCCCAGCGGCTGTGTGAAGATTGGCTTATAAAACAGGACCGCTGCTATATAAACTAAAGAACGCCGAGGGTTCCTCCCATATGGGAAGGGATTCCTCGGCGTTCTTCATTTCATGCTTTTTGATTGCCCGGTCAACAGTATCACGCGCCTTACGGCAATGCACAGATCACAGCCACTGTTTCAGCACATCGTTCAGCTTATTCAAATCAAGCGGTTTTGCGATATGCTCGTTCATGCCGGTGTTCTTTGCCAGCTGCACGTCCTCGGCAAAGGCATTTGCCGTCATGGCAATGATGGGCACTTTGCCCCGGCTGCCGGCAAGCGCACGAATCGCAGCAGTGGCTTCGTAACCATTCATGATGGGCATCTGGATGTCCATAAAAATGAGATCGTACCACTTTTCCGGTGCTTCCATCACCTTTTCGACTGCAATTTTTCCGTTTTCGGCGCTGTCGATGGTCACGCCCGTCATGCCTATGATTTCGGTTGCGATCTCACGGTTCAGCGCATTGTCTTCCACAAGAAGGATCCGCTTGCCCGCATAGTTTTCCTTCGCAAAATCTTCCAGATAGTTCCGGGCGTTTTTCTCCTTCTTCCCGGATGTAAACTGCCGCAGAGTTGCCGTCAGACGAGAACGGAACAGCGGTTTTGCCATAAACGCATTCACGCCCACTGCTCTGGCTTCTTCTTCGATCTCGCTGAAATCAAAGGAAGTCAGGATGATGATCGTGACGTCCTCCCCAACGCATTCCCGAATCCTTCTGGCCGTTGCGATGCCGTCCATCTCCGGCATCTTCCAGTCCAGGATCACCGCAAAATAGTCGCGGCCGGTCTTGTGCCGCGCCGCGCAGCGTTCCACGGCTTCCTTGCCGGTCAGGACCCATTCGCCCGCTATGCCGATCTCCTGAAGGGTTGCAACGGTGCTTTCGCAGCAGGTCTTGTCATCGTCCACGACCAGTACCGGCAGATCGAGCAGTTCTTTTTCCTGTTCCTTCTCGTTCTCCTGAAGCTTCAGATAGACCGTGACCGTGATCTTCGTTCCCTTGTTGGGAGCGCTTTCGACCTGAATGTCACCATTCATCAGGTTGACGATGTTTCTTGCAATGGCCATGCCAAGACCGGTGCCCTGCACCTTGGTCGTCCGGTGATCGTCTGCCCGGCTGAACGGCTCGAACATGATCTTCTGGAATTCCGGCGTCATACCGATGCCGTTGTCCTCGATGGAAAACTCGTAGCAGCCAAGCTCCGAGAAGCCGTTCGGTTTTTCCTTGATCGTAAGGGTGATGTTTCCGCCATCCGGGGTGTACTTGACGGCGTTGCTCATCAGGTTCACAAAGACCTGCTGGATGCGCAGGCTGTCGCCGCAGACAGCTTCGTGCTCGATGTGCTCAACATGGACTTCGAGCTGATGTTTGTGCTCGTCGATTGCCGGTTTTGTGAGGGTGAGCAGGTTATCGACCAGCTCCGGCAGGCTGAAATCCTCCTCGGCAAGGCTCATTCGCCCGCTCTCGATTCTGGCCATATCCAGCACTTCATTGATCAGTCCCAACAGATGACGGCTCGACTTTGTGATCTTGCCAAGGCACTCGACCACCCTGTCCTGACTCTCGATATTCGCACCCGCAATGGCGGTCAAGCCAATGATTGCATTCATCGGTGTACGGATATCATGGGACATATTGGAGAGAAATTCTGTCTTGGCGCGGCTTGCGTTTTCTGCCGCCCGGTACGCATCCTTCAGTGCCTTATGGGATTCGATCTCGGCCTTTTTCTCCTGTGACACATCCATAGATGCCAACAGTGCTTTGACCAGCTTTGTGCCATCCCACTCCAGCGGAATGAAGGAAGCGATCTTATAGGTGTTTTCGTCTATGGAGCAGTATTCAAATTTGTAGATGTCGTTCTCGCCCTGCAGATTCTTGCGGATATTTTCCGGTGAGAACAATGCGTCCACCGCCGCCAATGGCTCCAACGTCTTATACCTTACAGCCACCTGCTCCACAAAATCATGGTAGGTTCCCGTCGGCGCGTATATCATTTCACCTTGCAGATTATAGAACCGATACCGGTCATTCTCCAGATCGCAGACGACAAAGCGATCCAGCAGACGCACCATACTCTTGATCAAAAGATCCATCGATGCGTTATCTGAGGCCATCTGCATCCGCCGTGCCGTCTCTGCTTTGGACTCTGTGATGTCCCGCAGAAAAATCATCGCATATTCGGAATCTTCAATCTCGCCGCGCATGACCACGTTGCTGACCCATCGTTCCTCCCCATCCAGAACGATGCGGCACTCCTGACGCAGCTCCGTCTCAAGCCCCTTTAGTTTTTCCGTGATGTAGGCGCGATTGTAGAAATCCGTTACAGACTTTTTGTCCTCTTCAACCACATAGTTATCCACAAGGAATCTGACTAGTCCATCCCATGTGTGGTTCTGCTCAAAGGCCGTCATCAAAGAGGGCTCCACTTTGAAAGTGTCAAAGGTGTTCTTTTCCAGATTTACATAGTATTCGCAGAGGTTTGCGCTGGTAAATGCACGGTGAAATGCCGCTGCCCGCTGCGCCTGCATCCGGCTTCTTTTTTCCGCGTCAATGTTGCTGATGATTCCGGCAATTCGATTGGCCGAACCATCCAGACGGCGTATCACCTCCGCCGATGCCCGGAACCAGTGGTATTGGCCATCCTGCATTTTCAGTCGGTACTCAACATTATACTTTGTAGTATTGGCTTTGTCCGCAATCGTTTCCAAAAGCAGCTGCATTACCCGGTCATAGTCCTCCGGGTGCAGAAGGTTCGACCACGAATCCAGTTTGTTCGGAAAATCCAGAATGTCATGATAACCAAGGATCTGCCGGAACGCATGGCTCCAGTTCACATGAACGATCTCACCGTTTTCATTACACTCAAAATACCATAGTGCAGAATGGATGGATTCATTAACCAGCGCAAGGTTCTCATACGCCCAGTTCATCTGTACTGACATGATCCAGATCGGTGTTCCATCCGTATCGACTGCATCTTTTTTGTAGAGACGCACATAGACGGGAGCCCCATCTGCCGTGAGGATCCGGCCTTCCCCTTCGCCTTGAATCTGACGAAAGCGTGCATTGTCGAGGAATGCGGCATCTTTCTTATAGAAAAGATTCTTCAGCGAACCCTTTGTCTGTTCCATCAGGGATGCATAGCTGTGGTTCAGATTATGCAGCAACAGATCACTGACCGACAGGATCGACAATTCGGCATCATAGTACCCGGTAATGGTTCCGACACCGCCATTATGATAGATCGTCTCCTGCATGGCCTGAAATGCATTTTTTCCCAGCCTTACCGTATCGGAAGTGTAGATTTCATCTGTAAGTCTTCTATCGAATTTCATTTTCATCCTCGTAGGGTTTTGACCCCGCCGCACGCTTCAATTCTGGTATGCCTTTTATGGTCAACTGGCATACTGATTTGTGATCAAGCTTGTACAGTATAACTAGTATAGTATACTTGCGCAGCGTTTCGTTTTCAAGCGCTAATTGGCATTGGTTGTGTAAAACAAAGAGAGGCCAATCTGCGTGAAAATTTACGCAGGTTGATCCCTGTACTTTTCCACGATCCGGCTATCCGTATAGACAGTCGCCCTGCGATGCGGTATACTCGAACCAGATCAACATTTTCAGGAGGAAAATCATGGTGGGAGAAAACAACAAGGTGGTCATTGTTACCGGAGGAAGCTCCGGCATCGGGCGGTGCACGGCATCCGCTCTGAAGGAGAACGGCTGCATCGTCTATGAGTTCAGCCGCAGAAATATCCCTATGGAGGGCGTTACCCATCTGTCTGTCGATGTGACCGATGAAGATGCGGTCAACGCCGCTGTGCAGCAGGTCATCCAAAAAGAAACTAAAATCGATGCAGTGGTCAACTGTGCAGGCTTTGGCATTTCCGGTGCGGTGGAGTTTACGTCCATGGAACAAGCCAAAGCACAGTTCGATGTGAATTTCTTCGGGACAGTCACTGTAAATAAAGCGGTTCTCCCCTTCCTGCGCCGTCAGGGGAAGGGGCATATTGTGAACATCAGCTCTGTTGCCGCCGTAGCACACATTCCGTTCCAGACCTTCTACTCCGCAAGCAAAGCCGCCGTTTCTTCTTACTCTTACGCTCTGGCAAATGAAGTCAAGCCCTACGGCATCCATGTTACCGTCGTAGAACTGGGTGACATCTGTACCGGTTTTACAAAAGCACGTCAGAAAAGCATTCTCGGCGATGATGAATACGGCGGGCGCATCTCCCGGAGCGTCAGTCAGATGGAGCATGACGAGCAAAACGGCATGGACCCGGCACGCATTGGACGGTACATCGCCGGTATTGTGGAGAAAAAGAAGCCGGCGGTCGTTTATGTTGCCGGTGCACAGTATAAGTTCCTGAGCCTGCTGTGCAAGCTTCTGCCCGCCGCAGCACGCGGAAAGATCGTGGGGAAAATATACGGGTAACAGGCGCATTGCTCCGAAAAACTGCTATATAAACTAAAAAATCCGCCGAGGATGCCTCCCAACTGGGAAGCTCCTCGGCGACTTTTTTAACGTGTCTGTGTTTTCTCGGTGGTGTTCTTTTCCTCTGCAAAAAAACGTTCTACATTTTTCTGTGCCCGAACCAGTTCCTGCCTCTCGTTCCGCGCCTTGCGGTAGTCCGGGTATCGTCCTCATACTGGTCAACCTCCCTACCAAAAACAGCCCTCCCGGCCGTCATGGTCAGGAGGGCTGTTTTAGTCGATAAGCTTTACAATTCCAGCCGCATAGAGATCAGTTCCTGATATCCAGCGTTTCGAGAGCGAAAACCTTTTGGGTTTCTGCCATATTCCACAAATCCTGCCGTCTGGTACATGGAGATTGCTCTTGCGTTCTCCGCCACTACCTCCAGCTCCAACTGAGCGTATCCGGCGGTTTTAGCGCAATGGATACAGGCTTCCATCAAGGCTCGCCCGATCCCCAGACCCCAATACTCTTTTAGGATACCGATGCCAAATTCCGCGCGATGCGCCACTTTATACTGCGCTCCGATTGCATCAATTCCAGCAGTTCCTGCCACTTTACCGTCCACAAAGGCGATCAGTTCGATCTCATTCGGACTGGTTGCTTTTTTCTCCAAGTAGCGGCTTTCCTGTTCCGCATCAAAGTGATTTTCATCGGGATAACTCAGCAGATAATCTGTTTCTGCGTGTGTCAGATCAAAGTTTTCAAGCACAGCGCTTCCATCGGATGCCACGCCGTTTCGGATGTGGACGATCAGTCCTTTTGGTGTGATAACCGTTTGATCGTATTGCATTTTTCCTCCTGAATCTCTCAATCCGCTGCGCCTGCTAATTTCAAAAATTTCTTGTCCGACTGGATGCCCTGTGTCACGAATTTCCCATCCCGGAACAGTGCATAGGTGGTGACGGGTGCAGGCACATTCTGTGCCGTCTCTTTCTCTGTGACGTGGATGGCTTTGAACGGAATCCCATGTTCCTTTGCGGCCTCCTGCACCTTTGGCACCCAATAATAGGTGTAAGGGCACTGGTCGGTATAGTAGAGGACAAAGCCGTTTTCCTCCACCTTGGGATGCTTGGCGCAGGCCTTGAATTTTGGCGATTGGGCACTCTCTGCAAGGGGCAGGTACATGAGGTTGATGCCGCAATCGGAGGTGTCCGAAACCTTGAAGCCCTTATGGGTCAAAAACTTTGGGTCAGCGAGAAACTCCCGTTTGCGCCCCTCTGCACACAGGATGCAAACGCCGTTTTTGCCCTGCGCCTTGGCATCCCGAAGGCATTCTTCCAGCAGTTCGCTGGAATAGCCGTGCCCTTTCAGGGAACCGGAGACCCACAGACAGTTGATATAAAGCCAGCCTGCCGCTTCAATGGGCACCCATGCGTTTTCCGCCGGGATGTACTCGATAAAGCATTTGCCGCGCTCCGCACTGCGGTAAAAGACAAGCCCCTCCTCAAAGCGCTGCTTGAGCCATTCCTTCTTGGCAAGGCTCTGTTGACCGGACATGGCACAACAGATGTGTTCCTTGTCGATGTTTTCTTTTGTGATTCGGATATACTCCATCTTGTAGTTCCTCCTGCGGCTTACCGCATCCGTCCATCGCCGCCCATCAAGGCGGTCATTTCCTCAATATAGTCCAGCGGGAACGGCGGAGAGCACAGCGGCTTCATGGCAATGCTCATGAGCTTCATGGGGTTGTCGTCTGCCGCCACACGGTTGGAACTGAGCTTTCCGCAGCGTTTGCAGCGGTGGATGATGGCCCACTCGCCGCCCTTGCGTACCCAGACAGCTACCGGCTCCATGATGCCGCCGCAGTCGGAGGCGCGGTCACCGGGTTCTTCGTCCACATGAAGGCTGGACAGGCAGTTGGGGCAATGGTTGCGGTGGTCGCTGCCGGCATTTTGCGGGGTGCAGACCCGTCCGCAGACTTTGCAGGTAAAGGTGTCGTTGCAGGCGTGGGTCTTATAGTAACCTTTTTCAAAGGTCTTGCGTTTATTTTCACGATTCATGGTAATATCCTCCTGAAGAATTGTGTCTGTTCGTCTTCGGGAGGCGTGGCTTGTAGTATTTGCCAGACCTCCCGGTCAGCCCACAAGTCCCAGTGCAAATGTTGTATGCTTCAAAAAGTTCTCCTTTGATTTTAGCATTTATGGCGTTTTTCTACTTCAACATAAAATTCAAATTCAAAAATTCCTTTATTTTTCACCTCCCTCGATGTTAAAGGTGCGGAAGAACAGCTTTACATGGGCGTCCAGCTTTGCAGAGGTTTTGGCCTCCGGGCGCAAATGCTGCGGGTGCATTCTTTTTTATTCACCTGACCGGCGTTTCATTTACAAAATTTTGCGCAGTTCCTGCACAAGGTCGTCGATCACGATGGGCTTGGACAAAAAGCCGTTCATGCCGCTTTCCAAGGCGTTGCGGCGGTCCTCGTCAAAGGCGTTGGCGGTCATGGCAAGGATCGGCAGCTTTGCCCGCGCAGGGTCGTCCAGTGCGCGGATCTTCCGGGTGGCGGTATAGCCATCCATGATCGGCATCTGCACGTCCATCAGCACCAGATCGTAGCTGCCCGGCGCGGCGGTACTTACCTTTTCCACCGCTACGGCGCCGTTTTCTGCCGAATCGACAAGGAAGCCGTACTCCCGCAGGATCTCCTGCGCGATCTCGCGGTTCAGCTCGTTGTCCTCCACCAGCAGGATGTGCTTGCCCTTGAAGTCGGCGTTCTTTTCCGGCAAAAGCCTCTGCACCGCATCCGCCGGCTTCTGGCCAAGGGCGCTCATCAGGGTCTCGCGCAGGTCGGACATGAACATGGGCTTGGCGCAGAAGGCGGTCACGCCGGCTGCTTTTGCTTCCACTTCAATATCCGACCAGTCGTAGGCGGTCAAGATGATAATAGGCGTATCATCGTGCAGGCTGCGGATCTGGCGGGTGACCTCGATGCCGTTCATATCCGGCAGACGCCAGTCGATGATATAGGCGTGGTAGACATCGCTCATCTCGATAGACTGCCGCGCACGCAGCACCGCTTCCTTGCCGGAAAGGGTCCACTCGGCGCGCATGCCCACCTTGACCAGCATCTTTGTCACGCTGTCGCAGGTGTTGAAGTCGTCATCCACCACCAGTGCCTTCAGGCCCTCCAGCTCGGTGATCTTTTCCACCGGGCGCTGCTCGGTCTGTGCGCGCATGGGCACGCAGACGGTAAACTCGGTGCCCTTGCCCTGCGCTGTCTGCACCTCGATGGTGCCGCCCATCATATCCACGATGTTTTTGGTGATGGCCATGCCAAGGCCGGTGCCCTGAATTCCGCTTACCGTGGAGGTGCGCTCCCGCTCGAAGGGCTCAAAGATCTTTTGGGCAAACTCCTGGCTCATGCCGATGCCGTTATCCTTGATGCGGAACTCGTACTGTCCGCAGCCGCGCACTTTACCGGCAAGCTGCCGCACCCGTACCGAGACCGTGCCGCCCGCCGGGGTAAACTTGATGGCGTTGGACAGCAGGTTCAGCAAGATCTGATTCAGCCGGGTCTTGTCGCAGTAGACGTCTTCGTCGGTCACGTCCATGGCATCCATGTAAAGTTCCAGCTGTTTTGCATAAATTTGCCCGCTGACGATGGTTTTTAAATCGTGCAACACATCCGAAAGGTTAACTTCCACCTCTTCCAGATGAATTTTTCCGCTTTCAATGCGGCTCATATCCAGCACATCGTTGATGAGGGAGAGCAGATGGTTGCTGGATGCAAGGGTCTTGCCAAGATAATCCTTCACCCGGTCTGTATCGTCAATATTGCTGAGCGCCAGCGTGGTAAAGCCGATGATGGCGTTCATGGGGGTGCGGATATCGTGGGACATATTGGAAAGGAAGGTGCTCTTGGCGCGGTTCGCGCTCTCTGCTTTTTCCACGGCGACCTGCAATTTTGCATTCAGTTCCTGCGTATCGCTTGCGGCTTTCCTTGCAGCAGCTTCGGCTTTACGCGCCTTCTGGAGCAGCATCAAAATCGTGAGCAGAACAACTGCAACAGCAATGCTGCTGATCAACATAACTTTAAAGAAGTTATCCTTTATAAAATCGCTCAGGGTAACCTTCCGCGCGGAGCTCTTATACATCGCAAGCGCGCCGGCAAGCATATTAACAGGCATTGCCTTGATCGTTTTGTTCAGGATGGACAGCAGGCTGCGGTTTCCGCTATTGACCGCAAAGCAGGATCTTACAGGGTTTACCAGCGGAACGCTGTAAAAGCTGTATTTCTTGCTGTATTTATTCTCACTGCTGATCCCGGTAACAAAGCAATCTGCCTGTCCGTCTTTGACCAGCCTTGCCGCATCCTCCTGTGTATCGCAGTCCACGATCTCCCACTGCGGGTAATAAAACGCAAGGTACTTTTTCAGGGAGAGTTTGTTTTGGGGAACGGCAATGCGGTTTACATTGTTTTCGTTAAAGTGCTGTTTGTTCGTGACCGCCATCAGGTTGGAGGTCCACGTTGTGTTGGTACAGGCAAAGTGATACTCTTCCGCCAGATTGGGGTTCTGGTCGCAATGGAAGATCATGTCGATCTCGCCCGATTTCAGCGCATCCAGTTCTGCTTCCTTGCTGTCATAGCCGACCAGCTGGAATTCCAGTTCCTGATTGCCCAGACAATCTGCTGCAAACTGAATATAGTCCGTGATTACCCCGGTAAACTCCCCGGTGGCAGGGTCAAAGGTGCTGACGCCGCTGTCGCTCGCCAGAAAGCCCATCCTGATCGCACCGTGCTTTCTGAGCCACGCCTTTTCCTCCCCTGTAAGGATGGGCGTATAATCCATTGAGAAATATCTTTTGTACAGATCCGCCGTATAAAAAGGCACAGCTTCGTCCAACGCGCGCATCGCATCGTCAAGTTCTTCCTTGATATCAGGCCGGTTTTTGTTGATCGCATAGTAGATGCCGGATTCTCCCACACGGGTTATGGTCGAGATGCCACGCTCTGCCCAGAAGGATTCTTCCAGCGAAACAAAGCAGTCGATCTCGTGGTTTGCCAGCTTTTGCTTCACATCCTCGTTGTTGGAGATGTTGACGTGTTCCGTTTTCAGGCCGTATTTTTCTTCCCACTCGGCCAGCATCACTTCCGGCTCTGTTCCCATCAGAACGCCGATCTTTTTGCCGTTCAGCGTCTTGAAGTCGGAGGCGGAGATGTCTGCGCGCGAGAGATCGGCGTAGAGGTAATATTTTTCCACTCCCATCGGCTCGTCTGAAAACAGCATCTCTTGGGTGCGGTCCTCCGTATAAGAGATACCGCCAATAATGTCGATCTCGCCGTTTTTGAGCTTTTCGAAGCAGTCTGACCAGTCGCAGGTCACATACTCGAACTGCCAGCCTGCATAGCCGGACAAGGTCTCCAGCAATTCGTAGCCGTAGCCCTTTCTTGCGCCCTTCTCGTTGACATAGTTGAAGGTGTCCTCAAACGAGCCGACACGAACAACCTTTGCAGAGGCGGTTTCCGCGGCAGCTTTCACAGGGAGCACGGCTGACAGTAGCAACAGTAGGCTCAGCATCACACAGGCGCTTTTCCGTGTCAAGGTCTGCATGGTTTCGCTCATTCCAGAGTTTTTCATTTTATCCAATCTTTCTCCACCCCAGACGGTCTCATTCCGGCTTTATTTTCACTTCACCGATTTCAGGAAGGTGCTTGCAATATCATTCTCGTTCTGCTGTCAGCAGCTTTTTTGAATATCTATCCTATTATGTAGCATAATTGTAACATTATAACAGAAGCGTTTCAAGATTTTTTCTTGTAAAGAGCACCTATTTTCTATGGAACGCTTTTATCCCTTACCGGCAAAAAGCCGTTCCCGCAAAAATACTGCGATGACGATAAAAAAGCGAGCAGCCTTTTTCAGGTCGCCCGCTTATGGAATCTATGGTATTTTACCGCAAGGCAAGAAATGCGTAAAGCATTAAAAGGCGGTATAGGTCTGCCCTGTGCTTTTAATCCAGAATTTTTCCGTCAATGGAGATGGTGACCACCTGCCACGGAATGAACTTTCCGCTGGTCTGAAGCGCCTTTTTCGCCGCCATCTCCAAGCCGCCGCAGCAGGGCACCTCCATGCGGAGGATGGTCACGCTCTGGATATCGTTGCTGCGCAGGATCTCGGTCAGCTTTTCGCTGTAATCCACAGCATCCAGCTTCGGGCAGCCGATAAGGGTCACCTTGCCGCGCATAAACTCCTGATGGAAATTGGCGTAGGCATAGGCCGTGCAGTCCGCTGCAATCAGGAGCTTTGCACCCTCAAAGTAAGGCGCATGGATGGGTGCCAGCTTGATCTGAACCGGCCAGTTGCGCAGGCGGGAGACCGGCTGCACAGGGGCGGCAACTGCACTTTCGGCAGCGGTCTCCGGCTGTTCCAGCATCCGCATCCGGGAGCCGGGGCAGCCGCCCTCGTGGAGGTGCTTCATCTTCTCCTGCAATTCCTTTTTCTTTTTGTTCTCCTGCACCGCTGCCTCGTCGTAGGCAGGGGCTTCCCGCTCCTCAAAGGTGATAGCTCCGGTGGGGCAGCCCGGCAGGCAGTCGCCAAAGCCATCGCAGAAATTTTCCCGCACCAGCTTTGCTTTGCCGTTGATGATATCAATGGCTCCCTCATGGCAGGCGGTTGCGCACAAGCCGCAGCCGTTGCATTTTTCTTCGTCAATATGGATGATCTTCCGAATCATATCTATACTCTCCTGTTGTGGGTGTTTTTGCATTTGCAGGTTTATTATAGTATACTAAAGCCATCTTGTATGTTTGAATTCCAACAAGGAGAGCATTTATGCAAAAATATCTGCCTGTTCTGCGGAGCTGCCCCTTCTTTACCGGGCTTTGCGATGATGAGATCTTGTCCATCCTGCACTGTGTCAGTGCAGCGAAAATCACCCGTCCCCGGGGTTCCTACATTTTCCGTGCCGGAGATTCCACGGAGGTCATGGGGCTCATGTTGTCTGGCTCCACCCTTGTGATACAGGAGGATCTTTGGGGACACCGCAATATCCTGTCCAAGTGCAATACCGGAGACTTTTTCGGGGAGCCTTACGCCGCCACCCCCGGTGCCATCCTGAACATCAGCGTGGTGGCAGAGGAGGATTGCGAGATCCTGCTGCTGAACGTCAAGCGGCTGCTCACCGCCTGCCCCACCGCCTGCGACCATCACCAGAAACTCATCCGCAATCTGGTCAGCGTTCTGGCAAACAAAATACTGCTTTTTAACGATAAAATCACCCATGTCAGCAAGCGAACCACCCGGGAAAAGCTGCTGTCCTACCTGTCCGCCGAATCCATCCGGCAGTCCTCCCTTTCCTTTGACATCCCCTTTGACCGTCAGCAGCTGGCGGATTTTCTCTGCGTGGAGCGTGCCGCCATGTCGGTGGAGCTTTCCAAGCTGCAAAAAGAAGGGCTGCTGGTCACCAAACGGAACCACTTTGAGCTGTTGACCCGCTGACCGCTTGGTACACTGTCTGCAAGCACCGGCTTCTTTGCGAAAACCGGTGCTTTTTTGCAGTTGCACTTTTCCCGGGAGATTATTATACTTATCTTATAAAAAAGACCGGGTGCTGCAAGGGCAGGAGGGAAAGCGTATGGCATGGAACAAAACCACGCAGGACGGTATTTCCCTGCGCAGCAGGGTCACGGTATGGCTTGCCGCGATTTTGCTGGTCACAATGCTTTCCACCGGCATTGCTACCATGGCAGGTCAATGGACGGTGCACTCCTTTGATACGCTGCTGGCCGACAACGCCGTCTGCTACACGGTGCAGAACGCTCTCAAGGACGAAGCACAGGCCTTTGCGCGCTATGTGCGCCAGCCTACTTCTGAAACCGAACAAGCCTATACCGCCGCCTGCACCGCTTCCGAGCAAAGCCTTGCGGCCCTGCCCTTCGATTACGCCCGTATCGGCGAAGAACGCTATGCCCGCACATGGAACCTTTTGCAGGGGTACGCGGGTTACCGGCAGGAGCGGGATGCCTTTTTGCAGCTTTCGCCCTCGGCAGATACCTATATTGAACAGATGTACCATGTGATGGCTTTGCAAGACTACCTTGCCGAGTATGCGCTGCGTCTGACACAGGCCACGCTGGAACAGGAAAACACCCTTTACAGCAGCACGGCAACCCGCCTCCGGCATCTGCCGTGGCTGTATCTGGGGCTGTTCCTGACGGCGGCCGTGCTGATGCTGCTGCTCATCCGGGTGCTGAGCCGTGCGGTGGTGCGTCCGCTGCTGCGGCTGGCGCAGGCTTCTCACAGCATTGCCGAGGGAGATTTTTCCAGCCCGGATCTTCCGGTAAAAAGCAGCGACGAGGTGGGGCGGCTGACGGCCACCTTCAACCAGATGAAACACGCCATGGCGCAGCAGCTGACCACGCAGCAGGCCTTGCACCGGGAAGAGGTGCGGAACCTTGCGCTGGAAAAGGATCTGGAACACACCCGGCTGGAGGTGCTCAAAAGTCAGGTAAACCCGCATTTTTTATTCAACACCCTGAACATGATCTCCTGCATGGCGCGGCTGGAGGATGCTGCCACCACCGACCAGATGATCGTGCATTTGGGCAGTTTGTTCCGGCACAACCTGCGCACCAAGCGCCAGCAGATCACGCTGGAAGAGGAGCTGGACGGACTGGAGGACTACATTTATCTGCAGCAGATGCGGTTCGACGGACGCATTACCGTTGAAAAAAACATTCAGGTGCAGCCTGCGGCGGTTTTGGTGCCGTCCTTTATGCTGCAGCCGGTGGTGGAAAACGCTTACTCGCACGGGCTCAAGTCCCGCGAGGAAGGCGGACGCATCCTGCTGCGGGCATGGATGCAGGGCAAGGTGCTGGTGCTCACGGTCGCGGACAACGGCAAGGGGATGACCCCAGAGGAGTTGGACGCCGTGCAAACCAAAATTGCCCAGAGCGAGCAGACCGGCCGTAACATCGGCCTTGGCAACATTTCCCGCCGCATCGGGATGCTGTATCCGGGCGGTAAAATGCAGGTGTACAGCCGCGCAGGTCATGGCACTGTGGTGCGGTTTGAACTGCCGCAAACGCAGCAGCCGGAAGAAAAGGAGGAGACGCTCTCGTGAAGTGCAAATTGCTGGTAGCAGAGGATGAATTGATCGAGCGCAAGGTGCTGTGCCGGACTTTGCAGAAGTATCTGGGAGATCTGATAAGTCTGTATGAAGCCAAAAACGGCAGGGAAGCGCTGGAAATTTTTTCCCGCGAAGCGCCGCAGGTGGCGGTGCTGGACATTGAAATGCCGGGTCTCACCGGGCTGGAGGTGGCGCGTAAGATCCGCGAAACGGACAAAAATTGCGCCATCCTGTTCCTGACCGGCTTTGATAAGTTCGACTATGCGCGGCAGGCAATCTCTGTGCGGGCGATGGACTATCTGCTCAAACCCTACAATGAGCAGGAGTTGGTATTCGCGGTGGAGGATGCCATCCGGCAGGTGTCGGTGCAGCTGCCCTCCCGCCCGGCACAGCCCCCTGCGCCTGCAGAGCCCCTCCGCCGGGAAGAGGACGAGGATATGCGCACCGCCATCATCCGGGCAGAGATCAGCCGCTTCATCGACACTCACTATGGGGAGGATATTTCCATGCAGGATGCCGCCGCTGCGCTGCGCTACTCGGACGCCTATTTCTGCAAGCTGTTCAAGCAGTGCTTTAAGGTGAACTTTTCGGCCTACCTGAACGAATATCGGGTGAACAAGGCGCGTCAGCTGATTTTGGACCCGCGCCTGAGCCTGAAGGATATCGGCGCTGCTGTGGGTTACAGCGACGCCAACTATTTTACAAGGGTGTTCAAACGCCTGACCGGCCAGACCCCTTCGGAATACCGCGTAGCCGCAGCGGAAAAAGCGGTACAGGGATAAATCCGACACAAAAGAAGCGCTCGTTCTTTTCTGCCTGTCAGCAGGAGAGGGACGGGCGCTTCTTTATTTTTGCCAGTTTCTTTCGCCCGCAAAACACAAAAATTGTACTTGGATACAACAAAGACAAAATCGTACTGCGTTTCACAAAATAATCCGGTTTCGCAAAAATGAACGGTTTGTTAAACTATAATCATAGAAAAACGCGAAAGAGAGGATGCCATTCATGAAGAGAAGAACGTTTCTGTCGCTGATGGGCGCGGCGGCACTGACCAGCAGCATGATGCTTACCGGCTGCGGCGCCGGCTCCGATGACGACCGCAAGATCGTGCGCATCGGCCATGTGCAGTCCCAGACCCACCCGGATCATCTGGGACTGGAAGCCTTCGCCAACTATATCAACGAGAAGCTGGGCGACAAGTACCGCGTGGAGGTGTACCCCAGCGAGCTGCTGGGCTCCCAGACCGAAATGGTGCAGCTGACCCAGACCGGTGCTATCGACTTTGTGGTGGCGTCCAATGCCATCATGGAGACCTTCAGCGCCAAATACCAGATCTTCAACCTGCCTTACCTGTTCTCCAGCGTGGAAGCCTATCACGAGGCCATGGACGACCCCGAGGTGACGGACCCCATTTTCAAGACCACTTCCAAGGCCGGTCTGGAAACGGTGGCATGGCTGGATGCCGGTACCCGCAACTTCTACACCATCAAGACCCCCATCAACCAGCCCTCCGACCTGAAGGGTCTGAAGATCCGCGTACAGCAGTCGCCCACCAATGTGGAAATGATGCGTCTGCTGGGCGGCACCGCTACCCCCATGGGCTTCGGCGATGTGTACACCGCGCTGCAGGCCGGTATTCTGGATGGTGCCGAGAACAACGAGCTGGCTCTGACCGATAACGGTCACGGTGACATCTGCAAGTATTACTCCTATGATATGCACCAGATGGTGCCGGACCTGCTGGTGGCAAACTACGCCTTCCTGAACGGACTCAGCGACGAGGAGCGCGCGATCTTTGAAGAGGGCTTCCAGATCGTGAAAAGCACCGAGCAGGACGCCTGGGAGGATGCTGTGGCTGAGGCGAAAGACAAGGCCGAGAATGAGCAGCATGTCAACTTTATTTACCCGGACACTGCACCGTTTCAGGAGGCCATGGCTCCCCTGCACGATTCCGTGCTGGCCGCAAACCCGGAATTGCAGCCCATTTACGACCTGATCCAGCAGCACAACGCTGCCCATACTGCGGACTGAGGAGGAGCATCATGGAAAAACTGAGAAATACCCTGAACAAGGTGCTCAACCTGCTGGCAGGTCTGAGCATGACAGTTATGGTGGTGCTGACCACCTATCAGGTCATCGTGCGTTACATCTTCAACTCTCCCTCCACATGGTCGGAAGAGCTGGTGGGTTATCTGTTCGGCTGGAGCACCATGCTGGGTGCCACCATCGTTTCCGGCGAGCGCGGCCACATGAACATCCCCGTGCTGGTGGACCGGTTCAACCCCATCATGCGCAAGGCGTTCCACATCTTTGCCGAGGTCATCGCCTTCCTCTTCTCTGCGACTATTCTGGTGTTCGGCGGTTTTCAGGTGTCCCGGCTGGCTATGGGACAGCAGACCTCCTCGCTGGGCGTAGCCGTGGGCGTGTTCTACTGGGTCATGCCCATCTGCGGCGTGATCATTCTGGTGTATTCCGTGCTGAACATTATCGGCATCGCCAACGGCTCCATCTGTCTGGATACCCCGGAGGATGCAGACTTTGCAAAGGTGGAAGCCGAAATGGCTGCCGATGCCGACAAGGAAAACAAGGAGGACTAAGCTGTGGCAATTCAAGCATTACTCGTAATTCTGGCAGTGCTGCTGGTGCTGCTGTTCCTCGGCGTGCCCATCTCGTACGCCATTGCAGTCTCTTCCCTGACTGCCATTCTTTCTTCCATTGATCTGAATGTGGCCGTGCTGACCGCTGCCCAGCGCACCTTTGTGGGCATGAGTAAGTTCAGCCTGACCGCCATCCCGTTCTTTATTCTGGCCGGCAACATCATGAATCAGGGCGGCATCGCCAAGCGTCTGGTGGATTTCGTCATGGCCATTCTGGGCAAGCTGCCCGGCGCACTGCTGGTGACCAACATCGGCACCAACGCCCTGTTCGGTGCCATCTCCGGCTCTGCATCCGCTGCAGCTGCGGCTGTTGGCTCCATGATCCGCGACGGTGCCGATGAGCAGGGCTACGACCCCGCCGTGACCGCTGCCACCAACGCCGCTTCCTCCTGCTCCGGTTTGCTGATCCCGCCGTCCAACGCCCTGATCACCTACTCGCTGGCATCCGGCGGCACCTCTGTGGCTGCGCTGTTCATGGCGGGTTACATTCCCGGCATCATCTGGGCACTGTGCTGCTGCGTGGTGGGCGTGCTGCTGGCGGTCAAGCTGGGCTATAAAGGCACCCCCGGCAAATTTGACTGGAAAAACCTCGGCGTCTGCACCCTGCGCGCCCTGCCTTCGCTCTCCCTGATCATCGTGGTCATCGGCGGCATCATCGGCGGTGTGTTCTCTGCCACCGAAGGCTCTGCCATTGCCGTTGTCTATGCACTGGTGCTTGCCTTCTGCTACCGCTCCATCAACCTGAAGAGCCTGTGGAAGATCATCGTGGACTCTGCCAAGATGTCCGGCATGGTGGTGTTCCTTGTGGGTGTTTCCAACATTCTGGGCTGGGTCATGGCCTTTTTGCAGATCCCGGATGCCGTGGCGGCAGCCCTGCTGAGCCTGACCAGCAATAAATACATCATCCTGCTCATCATGAACGTGATCCTGCTGGTGTCCGGCACTTTCATGGATGTGACCCCGGCCATCCTCATCTTCACCCCGCTGTTTCTGCCCATCTGCCAGAGCTTTGGCATGAGCACCATCCAGTTCGGTCTGATCCTCGTGTATAACCTTTGCATCGGCAACATCACCCCGCCCGTGGGCAACGCCCTGTTCGTGGGTATCAAGGTGGGGCGCACCTCGCTTTCCAAGGTCATGCCGTATATGCTTATGTACTATGTGGCCATCATCGGCGGACTGCTGCTGGTCACCTTTATCCCGGCAGTGTCTACTGCACTGCCGCAGGCAATGGGCCTGATGTAACTGAGACATCTCCTTCTTGTTCTTATTCTTCTTCTCCTAAAAAGGCGGTACCTGCTTTGCGGCGGGCACCGCCTTTTCTTGTCTCTTGCACAAAGGCAGTCTTGTGCGCTATACTATCTGCAAAGGGAGGGAGACACCATGCGCAGACGGACCTTTTTAGCCGGGCTGGGCTTTGCAGCCTTGCAGCTGGCAGGCTGTGGCGCAAAGCCGCAGACCACACCGGACTATGTGCTGACCTATGCCGACAACCAGCCCGCCGGGTACCCCACTACACAGGGCGCGCAGTATTTTGCAGACCTTGTGCAGCAGCAGACCGGGGGCAAGGTGGTCATTCAGGTCAAAGCGAACGGCGAGTACGGCTCGGAACAGCAGGTGTGGGAGCAGCTTGCCATTGGCGGCGTAGATTTTGCGCGTGTGTCGCTTTCGGCGGCCACAGACGATCTGCCCCGGCTCAACGTACTGCTGCTGCCGTATCTCTACCGGAATGCCGACCATATGTGGCGTGTGCTGGATGGCAGCATCGGGGCTGAGTTTTTGCAGGACTTTACCGCGCAGGGGCGGGTGGGGCTGAGCTGGTACGACGCGGGTGCCCGCTCGTTCTATGCCCGTCAGCCGGTGCGCAGCCTGAACGATCTGCAGGGCAAGACCATCCGCGTGCAGGATTCGCAGATCGTGATCGACATGATCCGCCTGCTGGGTGCAGTGCCGGAGACCACGGCTTACAGCGACGTGTACTCGGCGTTTGAGACCGGGCAGATCGATGCCGCCGAAAACAACTGGCCGGCCTACTATTCCATGGAGCACTACAAGGTGGCGCAGTACTACATGGCCGATGAGCACAGCCGCGTACCGGAGGTGCAGCTGGCTTCCGGCCGCACATGGGATGCACTGCCGGAGGAGTACCAGCAGATTCTGCAGAAATGTGCCCGGGCATCGGCGCAATACGAGCGCCAACTCTGGGCACAGGAGGAAACAGCCGCCCGAGAAGCGGCATTGGCTGGCGGGTGCCGGGAACTGCCGCTGCCCGAAGAGGAAATGCAGAACTTCCGGCAGCTGGTGCAGCCGCTGTACCGGAAATACTGTGCCGACTATCTGCCGCTGGTGGAAGAGATACAGGCAGAATGACAACAGAGAAAGTCCTTTGAGGGTGCAGGGAACTGCTCCCCACCATCGTGCGCGATTTTCAGGCGTTCATCTCCAAGGAGATCAAGGAGCAACTGCTGGGAAAGCGGAGAGCGGCTTTTATACCGTTCTCCGCGCTTTGTTCTTATTTTATCTTCGGTGTTTCCTTTCGCTGCCGGGTGGATCTCAGATATTCCAGCAGCGTCTGGCTCACCACCGAGCTTGCCGTCTTGGAAAACGCCAGCCCCAATGTCCGGCAGCAGGCAGGCTCCAGCGGGCGGGACACCACACCGGGGCAGCCGAACGCCTGCATCACCAGTTCCTGCGAGATGGTCACGCCCAGCCCGCTGCGCACGAACGCCATGATGAGGGTATCGTCCCGGAAGCTGTAAGAAATATTCGGCTTCACCGGGCATTTGAGCATCAGGTGCTGGATGTCGTTATCACAGCCGGGCGTTTCGATGATGAGCGGATACTGAAACAGCTGCGGCAGGGTCACACTGGAATGTGCAGCCAGTGGATGCCCCTCCGGGAACACAGCGCACAGCGGGTCGTCCCGGAGCGGGTAGAATTTCAGGTCGTCTGCCACAATGGACGAGAGGAAACCGCAGTCCACCTGCCCACGGATGATCCATTCCCGGATTTCATCATAGTTGCCGTCCAGAATTTCAATCTTCACCTTCGGGTAGTTTTCCTTGAAATAATGCACGACTTCCGGCATCCAGAGCGTTGTGATGCTGGAAATGCTGCCCACCCGCAGCTTGCCCTCCACCTTGTGGTTGATATTGAACGCCGCCTGCCGCAGCCGGGTCTTCTGGTTGGCCAGCTCCCGGATGTAGGGCAAAAGGCGGGTGCCGTTATCTGTCAGGGTCACGCCCCGGTTGATGCGGGCGAACAGCTGCACGCCCAATTCCTCTTCCAGCCCTGCCATCATCTGGCTGATGCCGGATTGGGTATAGTTCAGTGCCTCCGCTGCTTTGGAAAAACTGCCCGTTTCGCATACTTTCAAGAATATCTCGTATCGGTCTTTCTGTTCCCGCATTGCAAGCGCTCCATAAGTAAAATTTATAGGTCGTAGTAATTTTATTGGGTTTACTGATATGATACTTCATGTTATCCTATATTACAATAGGTTTTTAGGATAGGAGTTTAAGAATCATGGAAAAGAAAGCAAGCAGTTTCTCCGGACAAATCGGTTTTGTCCTTGCTGCCGCCGGAAGTGCGGTGGGTGTCGGCAACCTGTGGCGGTTCCCGTACCTTGCCGCAAAGGATGGCGGCGGTTTGTTTTTGCTGGTGTATCTGGTACTGGTGCTGACCTTCGGTTTTACCCTGCTCACCTCGGATATTGCCATCGGACGCCGCACCAAGCAGAGTGCCATCCGCGCCTACGAGACCATGCGCCCCAAGTGGAAATTTCTCGGCATCCTCACCTTTCTGGTACCGGTTCTGATCATGACCTACTACGCGGTCATCGGTGGGTGGATCACGAAATATGCGGTGGTCTACCTCACCGGACAGTCTGCCGCCGCTGCGGAGGACGGCTATTTTACCAGCTTCATTACCTCGCCGGTGTCGCCTGTGGTGTTCGCTCTGCTGTTCATGGGCGTGACTGCTTTCATCGTGTACAACGGCGTGGAGGGCGGCATTGAGCGGGTGTCCCGCTACATGATGCCCATTCTGCTGGTGCTGGTGGTGGTGATTGCGGGTTACGCCCTCACCCTGCGCCACGAGGACGCTTCCGGCCAGATGCGCACCGGTATGGAAGGGCTGCGCTACTACCTGACCCCGCACATGGAAGGGCTGACCGTCAGCCGCTTTTTGCAGATTTTGTTGGACGCCATGAGCCAGCTGTTCTTCTCCCTCAGCGTGTCCATGGGCATTATGATCACCTACGGTTCCTACGTCAAACCGGACGTAGACCTGAACAAAGCGGTGAATCAGATTGAGATTTTCGATACCGGCGTGGCTCTGCTGGCCGGTGCCATGATCATTCCTGCCGTGTATGTGTTCTCCGGTACCGAGGGCATGAGTGCAGGCCCCAGCCTGATGTTCGTCTCGCTGCCCAAGGTGTTTGCCGCTATGGGCAAGGCCGGTACTTTCGTGGGCATCCTGTTCTTTGTCACTGCTATTTTTGCCACTCTCACTTCCTGCATCTCGGTGCTGGAATCCATCACCGCCAACTGCATGGAGATCTTCCACTCGGGCCGCAAAAAGACGGTGCTGGTGCTGGCGGTCATTTATCTGGCCGCGTCCGCCATCATTGCGCTGGGTTACAGCATCTTCTATTTTGAGGTGCAGCTGCCCAACGGCTCTGCGGCTCAGCTGCTGGATATCATGGACTATGTCAGCAACAGCGTTATGATGCCTTTCATCGCCCTGCTGTCCACCATCCTGATCGGCTGGGTCATGACGCCGGATTACGTCATTGACGAGATGCAGCGGGGCGGCAAGACCTTCCGCCGCAAGAAACTCTACCGGGTGATGATCCGCTATATTGCCCCGGTGATGATGCTGGTGCTGTTTTTGCAATCCACCGGGATCCTTGCTTAAAAGGCTACTCTTCCATGTATCAGGACATAAACCTCTGCATTCCCACGGAAATTGACGCCATTGAGGGTGCATATAAGTACCGGAAAGACTGATGATGCCAGTTTTAGCGGATGGTTCTGCGGAGCCATCCGTTTTTTCTTATTCAGATTGCATTTTTTCTGTTTTCTCTTGACGATGCCCCGCCAATGGAGTAGGATTGTGCTGCAAAAACGAATTGCAAAAGAGGAGTTCTAAATGCAAATCAGCCTTTTATTGATGCAGCAGATCGCGCAGCTATTTCTGGTTCTGCTGATGGGATATGCCGTTGTAAAAACCGGCCTGTTGAAGGCATCGGACAGTAAGGTGCTGTCTGTGGTCTTTGTCTATCTGGTCATGCCCTGTGTCGTTCTGAACGCCTTTCAGATCAAGGATACTCCGGAGATCCGCACCGGGCTGCTTTATTCCATGGGCATCGCCGTTGGAATGCACGTTGTATTTCTGCTTCTGAATGCGCTGTTCCGCAAGTCTCTCAAGCTGGACGCCGTGGAGCAGGTCAATATCATTTACAGCAATGCCGCCGCGCTGGTCATCCCCATTGTGCAGGCCCTGCTGGGGGAGAAATATGTTGTCTACTCCTGCGCCTTTGTCATTGTACAGCTGGTACTGCTCTGGACCCATGCAAGCGCCTGCCTGCAGGGGTCTGCCCGGCTGGAATGGCGCAAGCTCCTTACCAATGTCAACCTGATCGCCATTGCAGCCGGTGCGCTGCTGTACCTGCTGCACGTCTCGCTGCCCGCCCCGATCACCAGCACACTGAGCAGTGTCGGCAATATGATCGGCCCCATGGGAATGCTGCTGGCAGGCATGGCCATTGCGGAAGTGCCCCTGAAAAAGGTTTTCTGCACCCCGCGCAACTATCTGCCGGTGTTTCTGCGTCTGCTGGGTGTTCCGCTGGTCATCGTTCTGCTGCTTTGGGCAGTTCACGCATCCCTTTGGATCCCGGACGGCAAGTCCATCCTGATGACGGTCTACCTTTCTGCTATTACCCCCGCCTGTGCAACAGTCACCTCCATGGCACAGCTCTATGACCGGGATGCTTCTCATTCCAGCGCGATCTATGTCCTGAGCACGCTGCTTTCCATCCTGACCATGCCGCTGATGATCGGGTTGTTTGAGCTGCTGCTCTGAAATACGGAAAAAGGCCGTCCGGCACCGCAGCAGGGCTGCCTTTACAATTACAAGGATGTGTCTCTATGAAACTACTCAAACAATTCATTCAGCAGGAAACGGTCCTCACCGCAGCCGCTGTGCTGGCCGTTGTCTCCGCCTTCTTTGTTCCACCGGATGCGCAGTATCTCGGCTACATCGACCTGCGCACGCTGGCGATTTTGTTTTCCCTGATGACGGTCATGGCCGGGCTGCGGCGGCAGGGCTTTTTTGATGGGCTGGGACGGGCATTGCTGTCCCGCACCCACAGCACCTTTCAGCTGACGCTGGTACTGGTCGGGCTGTGCTTTTTCGGAAGCATGCTCATCACCAACGATGTTTCCCTGCTGACCTTCGTTCCCTTTACGTTCGTGGTCCTGAGCCGTCTGGGAGCGGATGTCCGCCGCGCTCTTTTGATCCCGGTGGTCTGTATGCAGACCATTGCGGCAAACCTTGGCAGTATGCTGACCCCCATCGGCAACCCGCAGAACCTCTATCTTTACGGAAAAAGTGGCATGAGCATCGGGGGATTTGTGCTTCTTATGCTGCCCTACACCCTGGTCTCTCTGCTCCTGCTGCTGGCTTGGGCAGCGCTGGTCTGCCGAAAAGCCTCTGCCGCCCTCTCCGTGAATGAGTTTGTTTCTTCCTCTGCATCTCAGGGGGATCAGAAGATCATCCTGCTGTATCTGGTTCTGTTTGCCGTCTGCCTGCTGTCCGTGATTCGGGTGCTGCCCTATGGCATTGCCTTTGCCGCTGTACTCGTCTGCGCCCTTTTTGCAGACCCGCACACCTTGCGGACGGTGGACTATTCCCTGCTTTTGACCTTTGTGGCTTTTTTCATCTTCATTGGCAATCTGGGGCGCATTCCGGCCTTTTCCGGCTGGCTGCAGGAGTTTTTGACCGGCCGGGAAGTTCTGGTGGCGGTTCTTGCTTCGCAGGTCACCAGTAATGTTCCCGCTGCCCTGCTGCTGTCCGGGTTCACGGCAGAGACACAAGCCCTCATCATCGGTACCAATCTGGGAGGTCTTGGCACTTTGATCGCATCCATGGCCAGTCTTATTTCCTACCGACAAATCGCACGGGAGCTGCCACAGGGGAAGAAGCAGTATTTTGGGCTGTTCACCCTGTCCAACCTGATCTTCCTTGCGCTCCTGCTGGGCGTGTGGTTCTTGCTCCGTTGACCATGGCAGATGACTTATGGTTTTTCTATAAAGCTAAAAAAGGGGAGTTCCGTCACGGACGAAGATCCGGGCAGAGCTCCCTTTGGTTTTATCGTATACAGTTATCAAGTAAAGAATAAAAGTTTTGCAAAACAACCACTACAAAGCTCAAATCGTAAGCGGTCAACTGCTTTTGAAAAGAGCCGGCAAACAGCACCCACATCCCCATGGGCATCCCGGCATATTTCATTGTCTGTCTCCAAATCCGATCTTCACGATCTGCATTTTCATCCCGTTGTCCCCGACCTTGGCGAGAAACCGGAAAAAGCCGCTGACAGAAGGATCTTTCAAATCGTTGTACCCCATCATATAGCCCCTGCTGGATACTTGCAAACGGTTGTCCCATGGGGAAAGCTCGCTTTTCGCATCCGAAACCGCGAAATATGCCCCCACATCCTTGATTTTCGCCGTCCTGAGCCACGTTTTGGCGATCATCTTCACCGCCGTACGGTTGGCAGCATCAAAGACCAGCACTCCGCCGGGAAAAGCATCTGCCATCCCCTGCACCAGCGCCTTGACCTGCTGGGTCAGGAAGTAATAGAACACCCCGGAGGCAAAAAACACCGCCCCGCCGGAGGCATCGATCTTGGCAAACCATGCGGGGTCTTTCAGGTCGCAGGGGATGTTTTGCTCCCGCTCCCCGGCAGGCAGCAGCTGCTGCCGCAAGGCAATGACATCGGGGAAGTCCAGATTGTAGATCTTGCATCTGCCGTTGTTGCAGGCTCTGCCGGTGTTATCCAGCCCGCAGCCCAGATTGACCACTGCCGCACAGGGGTGATTTTTCAGGTACGCCCGCACCTCAAAGGCAAGGTCATTCTGCCGCATGGCGACCTCCAGCGCACCGAACCGCTGCATCAGGCTGCGGGAGTTTTTCTCTGCCTCTGAAAAGTCGTAGTCGATCTGGTCGATCAGATGCACCGCTGTTTCGTCTTGGTAAAGGTTCGGATACAGCTCGGTGCACAGCTTCCGGGAATACAGCGGGAGGATCAGCGTCTCCTGCACGGTGTTTTTCTCGATTTTGTATTTCATAGGTTCCTCCCTGTTCTCCTCATTCTGCTTTCCGGCAGGCAAACCATGCCATGCTCTTCACTGTTCCAAATGTTACGGTTGCACTACTTCACCGCTTTTGCGCCGTAACGCAAAGCCAGCCCTTTTTATTTTTGTGGCTTTGGATCTGACAAAATCCTGCTTTTTCCAGATACTTTTTCAGTGCAGTATCCGTATAGATGGTCATGCCATCGATGATCTGCGTCCATTTGTCGTCTTTTGTCGTTTCGCCGTTTGCTTCGTTACAGATGAAAAAGATTCCGCCGGGCTTCAGCACCCGATAAATCTCTCTGAAATTCTGCGCAAGTTCCGGCCAGAAGTAGACCGTTTCAAAGGCGGTCACCACATCAAACTGCTCCGCTTCAAACGGCAGCTCTGCCACACTTGCCTGTTGCACGGTACACCGTCCTGCCGCAAGGGCTCTGGCATTGACCTTTCGCGCTTTTTCCACGCTGACGGCTGAGTAGTCGATGCCCTGCACCTTGCCGTTGGGGCACAGTTTCAACAGCGTTTTAATGTTCGCTCCACCGCCGCAGCCGCAGTCCAGCACCATGGCATCCGGGGCAGGCTGTAAAAAGCGCAGCCCCCATTCTGCCATTGCGCTGTGTCCAAAGTTCATCATAGCAACCATGATCTTCCCGCCAAAGCCTACGGGCTTTCGGGTGTTTTCAAAAAAGGACATAACGCCACCCTCTTTCTATTTACCGTTCACAATGCAATGCTTTTTACCAGATGCGCCCACTGCACCGGATGACAGGCCAGCAATTCCTCGTGCTGCAAGTTAGGTAAAGCTAACTTGCAGTCTTATAAAAAGCCGCTTCTCAGCGGTCCTTCTGCCAAAATAATACGCCCTGCTGTTGCCTCTGTCAAGAAGTTTAGGCATTTTCGGAGATTCCGAAAATGATTTCGCCTTCGAGGGCTCCATCCGTCACCCCAGTGCCACATCCAGCACCATCATCACGCTGAAGCCCACCGCAAAAAATACCGTGCCAACGTTGGAGTGCTGCCCCTGCGACATTTCCGGGATCAGTTCCTCCACCACCACATACAGCATGGCTCCGGCGGCAAAGCTGAGCAGATAGGGCAACGCGGGCACCACGATGCCTGCCGCCAGAATCGTCAGCACTGCCCCGATGGGTTCTACGATGCCGGACAGCACGCCACCCCAGAATGCCCGGCCTTTTTTCATTCCTTCCGCCCGCAGTGGCATGGAGATGATGGCACCCTCCGGGAAGTTCTGGATAGCAATGCCAAGGGAAAGTGCCAGCGCCCCGGCGGCGGTGATCTGAGCCGTTCCGGCAAGGTAACCGGCATAGACCACGCCCACCGCCATGCCCTCCGGGATGTTGTGCAGCGTCACCGCCAGAACCATCATGGTGGTGCGCTGGAGCTGGCTTTTTGGCCCTTCGGCCTGCAAACTGTTCTGGTGCAGATGCGGGATGAGATGGTCCAGCAGCAGCAAAAACAGGATACCCAGCCAGAAACCCACCGCCGCCGGGAAAAACGCCAGCCTGCCCAGATCTGCGGCCTGCTCCATAGCCGGGATCAGCAAGCTCCATACCGATGCCGCCACCATCACTCCGGCGGCAAAGCCGGTGAGGGCGCGCTGGATGCCGTCACACAGAGAGTTTTTCAAAAAGAACACACAGCCCGCCCCAAGACTTGTGCCCAGAAAGGGGATCAAAATCCCCCAGAATGCGTCTTGTATCATGTAGTACCTCCTTGTGGTTAAATGAAACTAACCGTGCAAACAGTATACTGCGCTCCGGCAAAAAGGTCAAGGGCTTTGCGGTATAGAGGATGCAGATCGTTTCCTGCACCAAAAAATTTACCTCTGCAAACTTGCCGGTTTCTACTTGACAACGCCCGGTGGGAGTGCTATTTTTACTTTGTAAATTTGTTTTGCCTAACCATCTGAGGGGCTTTACCCCTGCATTTTTTTGCATCGATTGTTAGGCTAAGCTAACTGTTTTTTCAAAACTGAGATAGAGGTGTGTTACCATGAGATTGAAAAAAGTATTTGCAGGTGCACTAGCGGCCGCTATGCTGGTATGCGCTGTGGCAGTCCCGGCCTTCGCTGCGGAAGAGGTGGAACAGGAAAACTGCCTGACCTCCAGCTATGTCCAGATGAACATCCCCTACGCCGACTTCTACAAGGCTGCCGGTGTGGACAACGCATCTGAGATCGACGCTGTGACCAGCGCCACCAAGAACAAGACCCGTGCAGGCAACCTTGCCGGCGGTTCCTACCACGTCAACGCAGATGGCACCGACATCACCGGCGTTTCCTTCCCGGTCAAGGTGCTGACCCCGTGGGCGCTGAAGAACGCAAAGCAGGTCACCGATGCCGACAGCTACGACATTACCGTTACCCTGAAGGGCAAGGAATCCACCACCACCTACACCGGCGCAGATGCCTTGTTTGAGAACGAGAGCTACGCTTACTACAAGCTCAGTGAGACCCCTGCCTACTACATTACCGCATGGTATAACCTGCTGAGCGGCAAGTGGGAGTTTGGCAAGGTCCACGCCACCGAGACCACCGTAGAGGGCACCACTGTGGAACTGAATACCAACGGTCACCACACCACCTACGAGATGAAGCTCTCCGGTTTTGATCTGGACTACAAGGCCAACAAGGTCTACGGCGTAGTTCTGACCACCGCCGATGGCAGTGAGTACGGCCTGCATCATGTGACCAACATCTGGCATGGTACCAAGCTGGGCTTCAATGCCGATGATCCTTACTTTGCATCCATCATCGGCAAGACGATTACTCAGATCACCTTCTACGCCGCCGACGGCGTGTATGTCCTGCCGGTCAATGTGGCGCTGTGAATACACGGGAAACTGCCTAATTTATTGTAAAATATAACACAAAAGGGCAAGGTCTCCTGCATGCAGGCGGCTTTGCCCTTTTTTATTGCAGATGGAGCCCAATTGCAGGGTCAACAGTTTTTACGTCTGCAATACGGAATCAATATTGCCGGCATTACTCTGCGAATCACAAAAGGATCCATCCAACAGCGTTTTGGCGATGCTGGCAGGCTCCACGCCCAATGCATGGGCTGCCTCTGCCACGGTTGCCGAGGACTCGTTCAGCACAATGACATGGTCTCCCAAGCCTTTTTCTTCCAGATCTGCTTTTGCTTTTTCAAAGGACATTTTCCCACTTCTCCGCTCTTATTCGGTAATGGCCCAGACCCGTGCGGGCAGACCAGTTGCACCTTCAATGCGGGGATAAGAAACGATGACCACCGCACCGGCAGGCTGAACTTTATCCAGATTTGCAAGCACCTCCACCTGCAGCTTGTCGTTGTCCAGAACATAGCGCTCGCAGACAAGGTCTCCCTTTTCCTCCGCCACCGCAGAGGAATCGGTATCCAGCGTTTCGTGGCCGTTGGCGGCGGCGTTGCGCACCTTGTAGATATACTCCAATGCTTCCAGCGACCAGCCGGGAGCATTTTCTTTGCCCTCTGCGTCGATGCCGGACAGCGCATCCATATCCGGCCACTTCTTATACCAGTCGCTGCGCAGAGCCACCAGTGCGCCATCCGGGATGGGACCGTACTTTGCTTCATAGGCCTTGATGTCCTCCACCGTCACAGCGTAGCGGGGGTCTTTCTTGGCCTGCTGGGAAATATCGATGACCACCAGCGGGAAGATCAGGTCGTTCACATCATACTTTTCGGACAATGCTTTGCCCTTGATGAAGTGACCCGGGAAGTCGATATGGGTACCGAACTGTCCGGGGAATTTGAAGGTCTGGATCAGGCATTCCAGTTCCGGCTTGCCCCAGTCCCACACGGTCTTTGCCAGCTCCACAGAGCCTTTCGGGATGCCGGACCAGTAGGGGCTTTCGTTGTTCAGCGCGTGAGAAAGTTCCACCCAGCGATATTTTTTAGCATCCTTCAGTGCGTTCCACAGTTTATAATCAGCCATTGTCGGTTCTCCTTTTATTGTGACGATGTATGTTCGGGCACTTCTCCCAGACAACGGCATCTTCCTGTTTTTTCTCAGTCTGTCTGCCGGGAATTTGTCTGGGAGCAGCGCATTCGCCCGGGTAGTCTGTGCCGGGCATCTGCTGTATGTTTCATCTGCCTGTGCTCCCTTCCTTGTGTTGGGGATAGTATAAACCCATTTTCGCACCATGTCAATCGGTTTATGCTCTCAAAGACAAATCTGCCTTCTCGTCAGCCGGATGCCCACTGCCGGAGCCCCCTTAATTTCATACGTCCTGCTTCTTTTCCAGTGCTTCAAAGTGATACCGGGGCTTGCCTTTGCTCTTTTTGCCGTACTCGATGGCCTCTTTGGGGCAATAGCAGATGCACGCCATACAGTGGGTGCAGTTTTTGCCCCAGACCGGCTTTCCGTTTTCCAGACGGATGTTGTTCAGCGGGCACAACTCCACGCACTTACCGCAGCCGATGCAGGCGTCCGTTGCGCGGAAGGCATCGGCTTTTACAAAGAAGCGATAAAACACCGGGTTTACCGGGCCGCTCATAAGGCGGTCGTAGAAGTTGTCTCTCGGCGGGGGAAACTCCTGCCCGGCTTTGAGCTGGGTCAGCACCTTCTGAAGTGCAGGCTCTGTCTGCTCCACAATGCTCTTTGCCTGCTCTTTTTGGGGCGCATTGAACATGGCAATGTAGTTTTCCGGCATGATAATCTGGGCTGTGCCCATATACTGCAGCTGCTTTTGCGCCGCAAGCTGCCGGTTATAGCCTGCCGCATTGCCAATTTCGCTGCCGCAGTCCATCACAAACCAGATACGCTCTGCCCCGGTCAGCGCGGTCTTGTCCAGCCACCCCGACACCACCCGGGGGATGCGCCATGCGTAGGTAGGCGTCACCAGCACCACGTCACGCCCAGTCTGCACCGGGGCGGTATCCCCTGCCTTGATGCAAGCGTTCAGGTCGTAAAGCGGCATCTCCAACCCTTCGGCAATGCGCCGCGCCAGATACCGGCTGTTGCCGGTTCCCGTAAAATAAAGTACCATGGCTGCTCCCTCATTTTGTGTTTTTCAGTTACCTGTCTGCCCGACAAATCGGAATTTTGATACCTACAATTCTTTAACACCTAACTGGTATTATAAAGTGTTACGATAAAATCCGCAATGCCTTGATTTTACTACAGTTTTGGCAAGTGAGCTTTCCCTTAGACTTTCCCTTATGTTATATCCTTTTCCCTTGTGTTACGACACCTCATAAGGGCAAAAACAAGGGAAGCAAAATCCGGTAACAGCTAATAACATTATATAAATCACATAATCGGCTGGAACTGGTCAAGATGCTTCTACAACTGAAACAGATAAGAGAAAGGACTTTGCAATATGAATATCGTTCATGCAGAATATAATAAATATCACAACATCATAGACATCAATTATTACAATGGCTACATACTTCGGATTGACTGTGGCAAGGCAGAAGATGGATTGATTACTACTCCTAACTCTCAACGAATGTTGGATGCACTGGCGATTGACAATCCACTAGAATATGCCCGTTTGTATCTTGATTCAGAAATGCAAGATTGGGTGAATGCGATGAATATGGAATGGTATAGCAC
>CDZL01005574.1_pt1 | contig 83336 bp, 86 predicted proteins | sample 557581 | NCBI WGS metagenome assembly CDZL01 (sample SAMEA3182063, study PRJEB8094) | gut metagenome | biome: human; feature: gut; material: Stool; isolation source: human stools | place: Canada | collected 2013-01-29 | reverse complement strand
GACAGCCGGGTTTTCACAACGCGGCTGCGGTGGGGCGTGTTGTATTTCTTTCGCATGGTGTGACCTCCTTTCTCGCCCGTAAGGGCGCATGAGCAGGGTTTGGGGAAGGCACTCCCCAACAAGTTTCCCGCGAGGGGCAAAACTGCAGAATTGCGGATTTTGGCACCGTGGTAGAAACTTGCTCTCCGTGACTGCAAACTTTCTCTCACTTCCGTCCGCCACTTTTTTGGAAAACTGCAACCACAAAAGTTTGTTTCTCTTTTTCTGCTACTACTAATCCTGTAAAGGGCATTCCTGCCCGCTTTCGCTAAAATGACACCGGACGCAGTGGTTTCTACCCGGTGTTGGAGAAATCCTTTCTCTTTGCCCTCTACTACGGGTAAATGCTCCAAATGCCAAACACCAGGGCAGAAAAATTCCCTCCTCGCTTACTACTACAACCGGCAGGGGGCAAAATGGCCGGGAGCGGAGCCGGACAACAAAAAAAGCAGTAAATCTTTTTCAAGACTTACTGCTTTCGCTGGCCGCGTCGGTGGCGGCTGGTATTCAGTTTTTATGACTTGTCCGGTGGTTCGTCAAGCCGGAACTTGAATTGACAGTCAATTAACCGCTGCTTTACATAGTCCTCCACCTCGGCGTTGACCTGCCCGTTCACTTTTGAGAAATAGCGGATATATCCGGCGTAGTGGAGCAGGACAGCGTTCACGGCTTCTGGGTCGCCCTCACGGGCTTTGAGGATTGTTTCATAGGGGAGAAGTCTACTCATACCGGCTCACCCCCATTTCTTCGCGTAGCCGCTGCAAGGCAAGCTGGATATGCCGCCCCGCTGTGCTGCGTGACCGGCCAATACACGCGCCGATCACGCGCTGCGGCTGGCGCAGAAAGTAATAGCGCAGGATTTCTTCCCGCGTCTGCTCCGGCAAAACAGAGATCGCGTCGGCAAGGGCGGCGTTGCAGAGCAGGACGGTCTGACCGCAGACGGTAAATGGGTATTCCTCGTCCGGCTCCGACGCGGCAAACTGGACAAACTTCTCGTTCATCAGATAGTCAAGGGAAACTTGCCGTTCCCATTGCCGTTTAAGCTTCAAAATCTTGTCCAAGGCGGCACAGCGGATAACAGTCTTGCAAAAGGCGTTGTACCTGCGCTGGATATATTCTTGATAGGCTATCTGGTCGGTCATGGAAATTCCCCTTTCTGAATAATAGTGCGGGGCGGTGGCACTTCTTGCTGTCGCCCCTTGATTGCCTACCAGCAAAGGCGGGCGGGGCTGTCAACGGCTGCGCATATGCGCCGTTCATCTTGACCGTTGACTGGCTCGGCTGGGTTTGCTATTTACCCGACAAACTTGAATTTATTTTAAGCTATCACGTTTTACCTTCTTAAGCCTTACTATCATTACCATAGGAATTTCTTTGTTGGTTTTAAAACATTCTTCATAAAATCCATCAATGACAAATCCAGCTCTAAAACAAAGGTTAAAAATATCTTGTATGGAACGATGATAATAAATCTGCTCTTTCGGTTGCCCTTCAATCGCTATATCATAGTAACTGTGCGGTGTCATATATTTTTCAGTCAACGTGACAAAACAAGGGTGTTGCGTTGCAAAGACAAAAATTCCGCTTTCCTGCAACAGTTCATAAACAGCCATAAGAAGTGGTTCAATATCCGTAATATCCATAATTGCCATATTAGAAACTGCTTTCGTAAAGGCTCGATTTCTTTTTAATTCTAATATACTTTTTCTATCGGTCGCATCCGCCACACAAAATTCAATTTGTTTTGCATATTGTGATTGCCGTCTTTTAGCCAATTCTATCATTTTTTTGCTGTAATCAAAAGCGACAACCGAAGCGCCTCTTTGTGCAAGATACGAAGAATAATTTCCATTGCCACACGCAATATCCAAAATGTAATCCGCAGGATTAGGAGATAGAAGTTCCGTTACTTTGGGACGCACTACCTCTCTGTGAAATTCATTAGATTCGTCACCCATTGCATTATCCCAAAATTGTGCGTTCTCCTCCCAGATTTTTTTACTTTCCTCTGTTCCCATGTTCTCTCCCACTCCCCAAATTTGCTTTTTTGCTTCCATTAAATCTTCCTTACTATATTCCATTGTTACCCTCCATAACTTCTGATTGTTGCCGTCTTGACGATTATGTATCTTTACATTACCTTCTGAAACATATGGCGCACCTTGTCCAGGCGGCTGTTTGGACGGCGGGGCTGGATGACCGGCTGACCGACAGCGGCCTGATATCCTTTCAGCTCTGTAAGGCATACGCTCCGCCCGTTGGTGTAAAAGGCCAGATCAGTACGGTATGCCTGTATACAGCGGGCGGGAATCTCGCCAGTAAAGACAACTTCATCCTTTTTTACCTGGGCCGTTTCGATGGTGGCACAGTATTTCGGTGCATCATGATAAGCCCTGGAAAGGTATTCCTGGGGCGCATAGAGGATGAAGGAGAGATAAGGTTCCAGCAGCTGCGTCCCCGATTCCTTCAATGCCTGTTCCAATACAATCGGGGCCAATGAGCGGAAGTCCGCCGGCGTGCTGACCGGACTGTAATAAAGCCCGTATTCAAAGCAAATCTTACAGTCCGTTACGTTCCAGCCGAACAAGCCCTGCTCCAGCCCGTAACGGATACCATCCCTGACAGCGTTTTGAAAACTCTGGTTCAAGTATCCCAGCGAAACCCGGCTCTCGTATTGTACACCGGAGCCAAGCGAGAGTGGTGTAACAGACAGTCCTATGGATGCCCAAAACGGGTTGGGCGGCACCTCGATATGGATGGTGTGGCTGGCTGCTTTGAGCGGCCGCTCCATATAAATGACGGAGGGTTCCTTTACCACTGTTTCAAGCTTGTATTTTTCCGACAGCAAAGCGGAAACAACCTCCAACTGCACCCGGCCCAAAAAAGAAAGAATGATCTCATGGGTGATGGAATCCACTTCGCAACGCAAAAGCGGGTCAGTATCCGCAAGTTGCGTAAGAGCGTCCAGCAGCCGTTCTCTTTGCGCTGCCGTTTTCGGCGCAATCGTCGTCCGCAGCATGGGGAGGGGGTCCTCGCGCCACCTTTTACGAGGGAGCCGGGTTTGGTCCCCTAATACATCGTTTAACCTCACGCTGTCGCTGGGAAGGATAACAATTTCACCCTGATAAGCGGTGTCTGTCCGAACAATTTCCCCTTTGGATGGAATACGCATCTCTGTGATTTTCAGCTTTTCTCTCCCGGCCAGGGCCACCGTATCCCGCAGGCGCAGCGTTCCGCTGTATAACCGTAGATAGACACGCCGCTGGCCGCAATCGGTGTACTCAACCTTGAAAACGCTGCCGCATAGGGCGGCGCCCCCCTGTTCCCCAATCGGTTGGAACAGCCCTGTCACCGCATCCATCAACGGTTGAATGCCAAGGCCATTTTTGGCGCTGCCATGATAGACTGGGAACAGGGAGGCGTCTTGAACCCGCTGCTGTTCCTCCCGCGCAAGTTTTTCCCGGCTGATTGGTTCTCCTGCGATATACTTTTCCAATAATTCATCGTTATTTTCGATGACCGCATCCCATGCTTCTATGTCGGTATTTTCCTCCAGGACTATTTCCGGGGACAGCGACACCGTCTGCTTGATGATAATATCGGCGGAGAGCTTATCCCGAACAGACTGAACCACGCTCTGCAAATCAACGCCAGCCTGGTCGATCTTGTTGATAAAGATAACGGTGGGAATGTTCATTTTCCGCAGGGCATGGAACAGAATACGGGTCTGGGCCTGCACGCCATCTTTAGCGGAGATCACCAAGATGGCCCCATCTAAAACAGCCAAAGAGCGGTACACCTCCGCCAAAAAATCCATGTGGCCGGGCGTATCCACAATGTTAACTTTACATCTGTGCCACTGGAAGGAAGTGACTGCCGCTTGAATGGTAATCCCACGCTGCCGCTCCAAAAACATGGTGTCCGTCCTCGTTGTCCCTTTTTCGACGCTCCCCGGTTCTGAAATGGCTCCGCTGGCATATAGCAGGCTCTCCGTCAAGGTCGTCTTTCCAGCGTCTACATGGGCAAGAATTCCAATATTGATTATTTTCATGTGATTGTCCTCCCTTTACAGCCCCAAAGGGCATAAAAATCCCCAGCAGTAAAATACTTTTACCACTGGGGATTATAAGTTGCGGACATACACATATACAGCATACACCTGTTTGTGATTGCTGTTTTTGGGGATATGTCAAAATTGATAAGGCAAAAGTATTCTTAAATTGGGTACAAAAAACTAAGCCCCTACAAAAGGAGCTATCATAATCCTTTGTTCCCACTATTTGATTATAGTTTTATTTAAGAATACCTTGCCGCATATTTTTTACTCCTTTTCTGGATTAAATCATTGTATCACATCAGTTTTAGGAAAGCAAGTACCTAAAAGAAATTTTTCTTCCCCTTATATGTAACAATCATACCGGCTTCCTAGCGTTCAGAATGTTTTCTGCTGTCTGCTGTGGTGTTTGGTTGGAATTGTCCAACCAAAAGCCGATCCGTGGTGTTGTCTGCATTTTACTAAATACAAATTCAATGTATACAGAAAGATATAAGGAGTGGGAGGGATTCCGCCGTAGTTGGCATTGTAGGAAAATCCAAAAGTTTAGATTTTCCCACAATGCTTATCTTTTGGTCTTTGGTTCGGAATAGTGTAGTGCTGGCGGTCTATCTCTTGTTTTCGGTTGCTTGCTTCCTTACCGTACATGAGCATTGGCGCCGGGATTGTCATTACCATAACCTTCCAGCAGATTGATCGCGCCCCAAATGCCGAGGCCAGCGCCCAGCGCCACAACGAGGGTCTGAAGAACACCAACAGCAGAATTAAAGAAAGCCATAAATAGTACCTCCGAAAAATATGTTTTTAGATTTTGGAGGGTACATTTCTTCCACGAAGTTTCATCGAGTCGTTGTCAAATTAGACTGCCGCCGTCAGGCGACAGGTTCACCGGAAAGGTCTGCTGGATACACCTCAACTGCATCATCCGGCTTGAGCTTGAGGCGATGGGACAGAAAACGCTCTATGTCAAAGGCGTATTTCTTGTCATAATCCGCTGTGTAGCGGTAGAGGGGATGCTTGGTGAGATCATATTTGTTGGACAGAAACGGGCGGACGCCGCGAAGCTGCAAGATGCACTTGCCGCCATCCAGCACGGCAAGCTCGTCCACGCTCATCAGTTCCTTGCCCAGCTTCTGATAGTTCAGCGAATGGGAAACCTCGCGGCCACGGCTCTCGCCGGTGTTATAGCTGTCGATGGTTTCCTTGCCCAGCGCCGCCGCCAGCTCTTTCAGCGTACCGGGTTCCTTTCCACCCAAAAAGATGGAACAGTCCATGTTGCCGACAATCGTATCCGCGCTGTCTTTATACAGGGCTTTAAGCTGGCTCTGTGCCTGCAAGACAAGGCAGCAGGAGATTTCTCTGGAACGGATCGTCGCAACCAGCTTTTCAAGTCGCGGTATCTGGCCGATATTCGCGGCCTCGTCGATCAGGCAGCGGACATGAACCGGCAAGCGACCGCCGTACACATCATCTGCCTTTTCGCAAAGCAGATTGAAAAGCTGGGTATAGCACATGGAAATGAGAAAGTTAAAGGTATCATCCGTGTCGGACATGATGATGAACAGGGCGGTTTTCCGGTCGCCCAGCGTGTCCAGTTGCAGCTCGTCATAGGCCGTCAGCTCCCGAAGCTCCTGAATGTCAAAGGGAGCAAGCCGTGCGCCGCAGGAAATAAGTATGCTTTTCGCGGTCTTGCCGGCACTTAGCTTGAATTTGGCATATTGGCGGACGGCGAAGTGGTCTGGCTTGCTCTTTTTCAGTTCCTCGAACATCAAATCCACCGGATTTTTGAAGTCCTCATCGTCCTCACGCACCTCCATCGCATTGATAAACTCAATGAGCGTGGAGAAATTCTGTTCCTCCACCGGCGCTTCATAGTGGATGTACCCGATAAGGGCGGTGTAGAGCAGCGTTTCCGCTTTCACCCAGAAATCGTCACCGGCTTTACCCTCGCCCTTGGTGTTGGCGATCAGCGTCGTGACCAGCTTCAAAATGTCCTTTTCCGAGTGGATGTAGGCGAACGGGTTGTAGTGCATGGACTTCTTGAAGTTCAGGGAATTGAGAATCTTGATCTGATACCCGTTCTTTTGCAGCGCATGGCCGCAGGAAACCACGATGTCCCCTTTGGGATCGGTGACGACGAAGCTGGTGGGATAGGTTTTTGATGTGCATTGGAGCAGATTGGGCTTCAACCAAAAGCGGGTCTTGCCCGAACCGCTGCCGCCGACGATCAGGACATTTTTGTTCCGCGCCGTTTTTGGGTCTTTGGGGCGGCTGTTCATCGTCAGCCGCTCCGTCTGCGTGAGAATGATGTTGTTCTCAAATGCGGGATCGACGTAGGGCTTGATGTCCTCGGCGGTTCCCCAACGGGCGCTGCCGTACTCCAGATTTTTGCGGAATTTCTTGGCGTTTTTGCCCTTGATATAGACCGCCAGCCGAATGGCGATGGCGGCGGCAACGCCCACGCACAGGTCAATGGGATGAAAGCTGGGGACAAGGGAGTGGAACGCCGTGTTCAGGCCGGTCATAATGTTCAGCAGCTTCGCCGAAGCGTCCGAACCGGGAGCCAGCCGCACCGCCTCGCTGACCTTGGTGGCCAGCAGTGCGATGAACACATACGGAATATTGGGAAGGATGAGCTTTTTGACGTTGACTTGCTTCATCGTTCCAGCTCCTTCCGCTTTGTCCTGTCCACCACAGCCGCCTGAATGAGCGACTTGAAGTGTTGCAGCTTTTCCAGCACCGAGGGGCGTTCCGCCTTCCTGACCTGTTTGGCAGTGTATTCCTTGAACGCGGCGGTCATGGCGTCAGCGTCCGGCGCTTTGAAGAACACCATGTATCGCTTTTCGCCCTTGACCTTGAATGGAGCGAAGTCAATGCCATACTTCCGGGCAATCCGATTGAATGAGCCGATATTCTGATCGGTGACTTCAATGCTCTGCAATCCCTTATCCTTGGCGGCGAGCTGCTTGACGGTCATTTTTCCGTGGGGATTGGCCTTGCTGTACTGATGCTTCTGATGGCCGTTTTTTAGCTGCTCCAGCAGCTTGGCAACGGCCTTACGAAATTCCTGTTCACCCAGCTTTCCGCAGGAGATCATCAGGGATACGATTCTCTGTTCAACTTCTTCCTGCATGACTTATCACGCTCCTTTCCTTGGATTTGCAGGGAGAATGCCGGGACACTAAGGCGGTACCACCAGCCGGTGCAGAAGATGCTCATTCATTTCTGCGCCCCTGTCCCTTGACGGTCAGGATGCCGTCCAGCGTGGTGGCGGTGATCCGCAGGCGCTCGGCCACGGCGATGTCGTTTTTCACGCTTTCATCCACGGTGCTGCCGCAAACCACCAGCACACGAGCGCGGCGCAGATATTCCCGTGCCATGTCGATGCCGTCCTTATGCTCCTGCGGAATCTCATCGCGCAGGAACAGCGGCAGAAACAGCGCGGGGCAGACGGGCGAAAAGCCCGCGTCATAGACCGCCCTGCAATACTTGGCGGCGTTTTCGGTGTTCTCAAACTCATTCTCGCTCCACGGAGCGGTGATGTAGGCAAGGGGACGTTTCATCGGTATCAAATCCTTTCTCCCAGAATCGGGCATGAAAAAAGACGGCCTTTAGAGGCCGCCGTGAAAATCGTGATTGACCAGCATGGCATAGTGGTTGTCGATGGTGGAAACAGAGTTGAACAGCGCCGCCATGAGATAGGCTTTCGTGTTCCAAACGCGGGTGGTGTTCTCGCGGATACCGTCCATGACCTTTTCGATGTGCATGGAGGTGATCTTTTCAAAGCGCTGTTGCACAAAGCCGGTGGGATACTCCGCATCCCGCCCGATCTTGACTGTGGGGCTGCGGTTCATAGCGACCTCCAGCATAATCTCCACCAGCTCATCAAGCTGCATCCGGTCATACTGCTGACAGAGAATGTCGTATTCGATTTGCTCTCTGATCTCCGCTTTTTTCTCAAATCCGTCCGTCATTCCGTCCGCCGCAGGCAGAAAGAATGAATGAGTGCTTGATAGATCAGTATTTGATTTTTGAGTATTAGATTTCTTAGTATTTAATTGCGCGGGATTATCCGTATCCGGTGCCTCCGTATCCGGGTTATCCAGATACGGGTTTTCCGTATCTGGTAAAGTCGTATCCGGTGGAGAGGGCTTTCGGGGCTTCTCGAAGATGGTGTACTCCGTGTCGGAAATGCGCCCGTCCTTGCCGCGAAGCTGACGGCGGATGATGTAGCCCGCCAGCTCCAGCTCCTTGAGCGTTTTCCCGATGGCGTCCACGCCCTCCTTGCAGATCGCAGCCAGCCCCCGCGTGGTGTAATTCCACTCGTCGGGGAGGGAGAGCATCATGGAGAGCAGCCCCTTGGCTTTCAGGGAAAGATTGCTGTCTTTCAGGTGATGGTTGCACATCACCGTGTAATCCCGCGTCCGTTCAACGCGAAATACAGCCATATTGCTTCAATCCTTTCCGCAGGGCAGTCAACCTGTTTGGCCGTCCTCCTCGGCAAACCGCGTATCCAGCCGCTTTACGCTCCAGTTCTGCTTGAACTGTCCCAGCGGGCCGGTGCCGAACTGCGCCAGCGCACGGCGATCCAGCTCCAGCAGCTTTTCCCACAGCTCCGGGTGATGCTTTCGCAGCTTCCGCAGCTCGTCGATACGCTGGAACGGGCAGCACCAGCAGGACGCACGGTGGTAAATCTCATACAGTCCGCCGAAGTCAAAGCCACGGTCGTAACAGGCTTGGAGCGCCTGCGCCTCCGTGATGCCCCATTCCACGAGGGGATACCGCTCATCCTTGCAGCGCCACGCTTCATCGGCGGCGATACCGACATAGTGGATCGCGCCCAGCTCGCCTTTGAGCCGGTTGACCCCCTTGGTGATGAGGTGCGTTTTGAGCTGCCCGGTACACCAGCGGACGCGGATTCCCGGCCAGCCGTTGCCGTAGGGCGGGATGCCCAGTCTTGCGCGGTTTTCCAGACTGCGGGGCTTCTGCTTGGGTTCGTCGAACATCAGGTATTCAAAGCCCTTGGGATGCCGCAGCGTGGTGATATGGATGCCGCGCTCCCGGAAAAGATGCTCGTCCAGTTTGGCAAGGTGTTCATACATTTCCGGGAACTCCATGCCGGTGTCCGCTGACAGCACCATATTGATGGGCATATCCCGTTCGATCATCAAAAGCAGCATGGCGGTACTGTCCTTGCCACCGGACAGGCTGACGGCGTGAAACTGCTTGCCGTTTGCGTTCTGAATGGTTTCCCGCATGGGGAAGCCGCTCCGTTTTCACTCCTTCCCCACATCACAGCTCATAGATGGGCTGCTCGTGTTCGTAGTAGGGATCGCACAGGGCGGCAAGCTCAGCCACCAAGTCCTCCAAATCCAGAGAAATCTCGCTGTCCGCCCAATCGCTGCCCTTGTAGACACGGTACTCGGTGACGTATTCGCCTTCTCCAGCGTTCACGCTGAATTTGGCAACGACGGCAAAGCCCATATCCTCCAGCAGCCACAGCTCCATCGAGCGGGCAGCAAACACCGCGCCGATATAGCTGTCGCCCACATCCTCATAGAGAAGCGTCGCTCGCTGCTTGAACAGCTCCGAGCTGCGATAGTCCAAGCTCAGCGCATTTTTGCCGTCTGCGCGGTAGGCATAGACCGTTTCAGCCTTGTTCCAAACGGCTTGCAGCAGGGCGTGATAGTCGATGTTTTCCAGAAACTCGTCGATCTCCGTTTCCGTGTAGCCGACCTCCGTACCCTTGCGGAACAGCGTGGTCAGCGCTTTTTCCAGCTCTGTTACTCTGCTCATAGTAATTCCTCCAATCACTTTAGTGACGCCGCTTTTTCCGGTCAGGAAGGATATGCCCCTCAATGACGGCGGCGTGTTTGCGGATTTTGATTTCTCCGCGTTTCTCGGATGCCTGCGCCTTGGCATATCCCACGTCGGAGAGGAACAGCCGCAGCCGTTCGCCCTTTTCACCCACAGGGGATTTCCACGACAGGACATCAAAAATAATCATGTGGCGGGTTTCGTCCATAAAGCGCTCCAGCGCAAGGATGCTGTGACCGCCGACAAAATCATCAGCGTTCATATTCGGCACCTCGCGCTCTGATCTGAAAGGCGGCAAGCCCATAGCGGGCGATCAAAGTGGCGTTGACGATCAGGCGCAGCGCCTCCGGGTCAATGACCTCCGGTTCCGCCAAGTCCGCCATCGTGACAGCCTCCGTCTTGTCGCAGAGATCGCGCGCCGCCATGAACAGCGCGTAGTTGTGCGGCGAGGTGTTTTTCAACACCGCATAGCCGAACTCAATCCCGTCCTTGCAGAAGCAATTTGCCGTGCGGCGGTAAATGTCGTCATTAGAGGTCAGCAGGTACATGGCCGCATAATAAGCGTTGGTATCCCTGCGGCGGCGGTAGCCCTGCACGGCACATTGATACTGCATTCGGCGCTCATGCTGCTCGTTGCTCCAAAGGCTTCCGGGATAGTGCTTGATCAGCAGGTTCAGGCGCTGGAACAGGCGGCGTTCATGGGGAAATGTCTCTAAGACTGCCTCACGGTAGCCGACCACACCGGCCTCAATGCGCTCGGCCAGCCACGGGCAGCGCAGGGCGGTACAGCCCAGCTTTTTCACATACTCGGTACAGAGCTGGCAGCTCACATCCTTGGGCGTGTATTTGAACGTGTTGATATACATGGCGTCCTCCTTTTGGCATGAAAATAGCGGACAAACAAACTGCTTGTCCGCTCAACGGCTCTGGTCGCGCTGGCGCTTTTTCTGCCATGCGTCCAGTAATTTGAAGATGGTGTTCTCGATCTGGAATGGGGTATAGGAACGCGGGAAGTATTTGCGGAGCTTTTCACCGGAAAGGGTAATGTCGTTTTTCTCCGGTTTCTTCTGCTCCATCATAATGGAGAGCATGGTGTCCTCGTTCAGCTCGCCGCTCTGACTGAGCTTTTTCATCCGCTGCGCCTGCGAGAGCGAGGGTGTAGCCTGTTCGCTGTCGATGGTTTCCAGAAGCAGCCCCTGCTCCTTGGGTGTCAGCGCCGCGATCTGATAAGCGGGACTGAGGGCGATTTTCTTCTCGTCCACCATCTGCTGAAGCTCCGGGACTAACTGCGTCAGGGCGATGTAGTTGCGGATGGTATCTCCGCTCACACCGGCATCCTGACCAACTTCATCATCGCTGCGGAACTTCGCCGAAATTTTCGGCGAAGTCAGATCCGTTCGTGCGCCCTGCCGCTTGATGGCCTCCATCTTCATCTTGTAGGCTTTGGCCCGTTCGGAGGGAAGAATGTTCTCCCGTTGGAGGTTGCTGTCCACCATGATGATGGTGGCAGCGTCCCGGTCAATGTCGCGGACAATGACGGGCATGGTGGCCAGCCCAGCCAGCTCGCAGGCGTGTTTGCGGCGGTGGCCTGCAATCAGCTCATAACCGCCGTCCTCCCGTGGCCGCGCCAGCGCGGGGACGAGGACGCCGTATTCCTTAACGCTTTCGGCGGTTTCCTGCATGGACGCATCCTCCCGCACCTGAAAGGGGTGATCCGGGAACGGATGCAGCTCAGAGAGCGAAATCTGAACAACTACTTCCTGCTGCGGTTTCGGCTTTTTGGATGGCGCGGGCTTTTTGCCCGGTTCTTTCTGCGCTGTTTTTTCAGTCATCGTGTTCCTCCTATCGGCATCTGATTTTGGGTACAAAAAAAGGACATTTCTTCTTTTCAGAGGAAATGTCCTGATTTCTTGGACGGGCTGACAGCCCGCCCAAACAGTATTTAGTTTTTGTCGTTACTATAACACCCCCTACGATATAACTACTTCGCGGCTCGATTTTTCGGTTTGGAAAAGGATGAAAAACCTTGCCAGATAACCGAAAACCCTTGATATACGGGGCTTTTCCGGTTTGTCGTAATTATACCGTAAGGGCACACCTTCGCAACCCTGGCACTGGAGAACGGTATGGATGTGAAAACCCTCTCCGCCATGCTGGGCCATGTGTCGGCGGCCACCACACTGGACATCTATACCCACATCACCGACGATATGCGGCTCACAGCCGCCGCCAACATCGACCGAAGTATCGGCAAGGCAGCGCCGCAGGAGGACGCTTCGTGGCCGGGACAGGAAACTGCCCCGGCCCAGGCGGAAAAGCCGAGTATGACCGATTTCAAGCCCTATGTGGGCCGCAAGCGCAGGTCTGGCACCGGCTGCATCAGTCAGATTAACGACCATCTCTTTGAAGGCCGTTATTCCCCTAAATGGCCCGACGGCAAAAAGCACGCCCGCAATGTTTACGCCCACACCCGCGAGGAGTGCGAGGAAAAGCTGAAGGTGCTGATCGCGGAGATGAAGGCAGAGATTGCGGAAGCGCAGCGGCTGATGGATTTGGGTGAAGGTGATGGAAGTCCGCTGGAGGGGAAGAAAGGCAAACGGGGGAAGAAGGGAAAGTAAAAAGAATCACCGACAGGAATACTGGATAATCAGTATCTCTGCCGGTGATTTCACTTTTCCTGTTTTTGCCTATACCTATACCAAGGTTCTTTTCATATAAACACTGTATATCTTTCAGTGCGCATTGAAAATGGTCGATTAAAGGCGTATAATTTTCAATATAGAGCAACTTTAATCTGCCGTATATTTTTATTCTATGCTGTTTTATGGGAGCTTTTAATATGAGTTTCATTAGCAATGATTATATTAATTCGATTGAAAGAGGATATGGGGATAGTGATAAAAAGCTGTGCCATGAGTGCATTGGAAATAAATCATTAAAAGAATATATAAAAGCAAATGGATATGTTTGTACATGTGATTATTGTGGACAAAGAAGAAAAGCCGTTAATCTTGATTCGTTCATGGTAATAATTATGAGCGGGGTTAATTTTTTGTACACTCATGCTGTCAATGAATTGCCGTGTGATTCTGGGGAATATATCGGGAAAACATATACAACAGCTCAACTGATTTTCGAGGAATTGCGCGATGAGATAGATGCTCAAGATGAGCGAATACTAAAAGATATTGTAGAAATTATGTATGATGATATTTGGTGTGACGCCGACCCCTTTTCTGATCGAGAAGAGGATGTTGCCTATTATGATTGGCAGTCTTTTTGTAAGATGGTAAAAGAAAAGGTGCGATATGTTTTTTACCGAGCTACACCTGATACCAGTTTTAATGAAAATCCAACCACCATTTTAGACACACTTGCTTATTATGCTGAGCGAGTAAGGCTTGACCGAAGAATTGATAAAAACACAAAGATGTATAGATGTCGGACACATGAAAATGACGAATGGCGAACTGCATACGCCGATTTTGCTCCGCCACCGCCTTGGGTGGCAACATCCGGGAGAATGAATGCAGCTGGAATAAATGTGCTATATCTGACACTGGATCCCAATACAGCTCTTTGCGAAACAAGAACAAGTGGTAGAGATTATGCAACAATTGCTTCGTTTCGAGTTACGGAGTCAATACGGGTATTGGATTTGACAAAAATTAAGAAGATGTCAATACCGAGCATTTTTGATGAAGATAATCGACATAATCGCTCTCCGGTCATGTTCTTGCAGAAATTTGCGGAAAATATATCGCAACCTCGGAGTAACAAAAATATAGATATTGAATATGTTCCAACTCAAATAGTAACTGAATTCTTTCGTTATGTAAAAACAAGCCGATCTAATGGTTATGCAGGCATACTATACGAAAGCACGCAAAACCCAGGTGGGAAATGCTTGGCGCTATTCCTTACAAGAGATGAAGTCTTAAACCACAAATATGGAATTCACATTATTCCAAAAGCGACTACTTACCACAAAAAAGAGTATGTAACTGTAGACAACAATAGTACCCTTATTGCCAAGGGGAAAATACATATAGACTCCTTAGCAAATGAAAAGGTGAGCGAATTAGTAAAAAAACAGAAAATTCCAAAGGAAACAATAGAGAGTATTGTTAAGAGAACGGAACAAAAATGAGCTGATTATTTTGGGATTCTTTCATTTCATTAGTTGCCTGGGCTGTCAAATGCCGTTATTAATGATTTCACCGCCTGCGCCGCAATAGACAAAGAATAAGAAAAATCCCTCTGAAATCGTTGATTTCAGAGGGATTTTGTCGTGTGTCGACAGAAAAGATACCACCGTCAAAGTCTTGCGCCGCAATGGTTTTGCGGTTTTGCAGTCTTATGCGCAAGAGAAGTACCCACCGTTAAACCTCATCCTCTTTACGATCTCCAAGCCCATACTTTTTCATGAGTTCCACGGCAAGCCGTTCTCCTTCGGCTGTAAACACAATCGGTTTTTTACCGCCTTCACCGCAGATAAGATTCTGTTCCTCCAACCGCTCCAGAATCGAGAAATCATATCCCTTCCAGCAGCGGCGCAGCAGCGTATCATCAGTCTTGTGCGGTTTCCTGCGAAGTCCCGGTGTGCTGCTTTTCTGCCATGAAGTCAGGTACATCAGTAACAGTGTCAGTTCCTGAATCTGCTCTGACATATGCGCTTTTTCATTGTCCATTCCCATACCCGCTCCATAATATTGTTGTGTTTTGCCGACTTCTGTGTTATCCTGTATGCGGCGCTACCGATAAACGGCAAGCGGTTAGCCCCCTGCATTGTCAGGGGCGCTTCTTGCCCCCTGATCTTATAGAAAGGGGGGCTGCCCAAATGAGTACATCCGAAGTTCTGCAACTTTGCCTTGTCATCATTGGTATTTGTAGCCTGTTCGTTCAGGTTTATAAAAAGAAGTAACCGCCCGGGGCCTAATCCAAGCGGTTACATCTTTTGATATAACTATTGGGGGCTGACCGTTTTGCCGGTAGCGCCCTTTTCTGTATTCAGTATAAAGCCTTTTTTCGAGATTGTCAACTGTCGGCTCAAATTTGCGCGCATCGGGAGCGGTTCTCGTCTAACCTCATTTTAAGCGGATGATCTGCTCATACAGCATGGCGAAACGCTTCTCCACCACCATGTTCTCATGGTAATGCCCGAAGAACCAGAACTGGAATCTGCAGCGTTCCCGAATCTCATCGAAGAAGTCTGTCAGCGCATCTCGCTGGTACAATCCTCTACTGAAGGTGTCCTGGACACTGCTGGGGCAGCAATGGGTAATGATGTAATCTACATCCCACCCTGCCTGATTCAGCGTTTTCCTTGCGGTTTCGTATTCATCCTCGCTGGGCAGTTCCTCTTTCCACCAAGACCTGTGGTTGACGCGGAACAGCGCGCCTGCGGCGTTGAGCTGCCGCAGCTTTCGCTCATAGTCCGGATTATCCGGTTCCAGAATGCCGTCCCGGATATCGTGGCTGCTGGCGCCGCCCATGGTGAATATCCGCTTTCCGCAGATGTTATAAAGCTGGCCCCGCATCAGATGCAGGACGCTGGGGCGTATGGCCTGTACCAAGCCGCCGTGCCATTGGCTGATTGGATAGTTGCGGAGCAGATCATAGTTTTCATGGTTTCCGCTGACGAACAGCGTGGTAAAGGACCTGGTCTCCAGCCAGTCCAGCCACTGCTGCTCCGCATCGCCGCCATCCCAGACACCGCCGAAGTCACCGGTGTCCTGAATTCGGGATAACGGCGATTATATCGAAAAAAATATTATCCCGAAATCTTTTATATTGCGCTGAAAATTCAATAATTTAAAGACTTTTTTCGGCATAATATTTTTGATATTATAGGGAGCACCAGGCAAATGGAGGGTGTCTTCTATGAAATCAGATATTAATGATTTGTGCGAGGCCTTTTTAGCCGCTTTAACCAATGCAGGCTATGCGGTAAAAAGTATCGAAAACTACAAACAAGTCAGCAATAGATTCAAGAAGTTCTGCGCAGAAAATGGCTATGATACTTATACAGTCAACATTGGTCAAATATTTGCTGATAATGTGTTTAATGAGGAAACAGGAGCGTTTGTCGGATATCGGAATGTCATGTATGGTCGTTTTGTGCGGCTAATAAATTCATTTTATCTCCAAGGCACTTTTGATTTCTCAATGGTCACAAAAGAGAAGAATTTGCCGAAATCTATACATCTCATAGAAATCTATCAGGATTATATGGAGCACTTAAAAACACAGTATTCAAATATTGGAACGATCGGATTTTTTCAAAATGGGATGTTACATCTCCTTCGCTATATGGAGGACGGTGGAATACTGACCTTAAAGGATCTGGCTGTATCAGATGTCGTAAATTATATTTGCTCTTGGTCTCAGAAACATCAGCGTAATGTCCTCTGCATATTGCGCAATATCTTCCGGCATTTGGGGCGTGAAGATCTTTATTTTGCAGTGGCAGGGATTCATCCTTACCGCACCAAGCGGATAGTTCCAATGTTTACGGACAATGAGATCATGAGTATAGAAGAAGTACTATCATCTCCAAGTGTATCTCACAGAGATGCAGCGATATTTTTCTTGGGGCTTACTACGGGAATGCGTGCGGTTGATGTGGTCGATTTGAGGCTCGCCAATATAGACTGGGACAATGAGACCATTTTCTTTCAGCAAAGCAAAACGGGCAACGCTGTATGCCTTCCATTAACAGTTGATATTGGGAATTCGATCTATCGCTATATTTTAGAGGAGCGTCCCAGAGTTGACGATGACCATGTGTTCTTGCGAAGCCAAGCACCTTTTATACCTTTGGGGGGACACTCAACGTGCTACTATATCGTAAGCAACATACTCCAACGCGCTGGCATACAAAAGGATGGTCGTATCTGGGGTATGTGTATGCTGCGCCATAACGCAGCATCGATGATGGTTCAAAATAGCATTCCATTAACAACAATTGCAGCAATCCTTGGGCATGCGGAAACAAGAACTACCGATATCTATATAACCGCAGACATAAGTAACCTTAAAGAATGTGTACTGCCTCTTGCAGGAATATCTCGAAAGGTAAATACATGAGTCTTTTTATAAGTGCGCTCGGGCCATCTCTGGAAACATTCCTAAAGTTTAAAAATTCCATAGGCATACAATATAATGCATCGGCTCAATGGTGTTTAAAGAGCTTAGATCGGTACAATTTCAAGCATGGCAACAGCACAGTTCTCTGCAAAAGCCTCGTAGTAGGATGGAGTATTGAACGCTCTGAACACTCCAATTCAAAATGCGGTCCTTGGATAAGTCCTGTTAGAGAGTTCGGACGCTATCTTCGCTCCATGGGTGATTTAGACGCATATGTTCTTGAATACCCTGTTTCCCAGAACTCTTTCCGACCAGAAGTTTACTTGCTGTCCGACATCGAGATACAACGATTTTTTAAAGAATGTGACTCATACGTGCTCCGAAAGAAAACACCAGGGCGTCCTTATGTTTATCCGGCCCTGTACCGTTTTCTCTATTGCTGCGGTGCGAGGTGTGGTGAAGCCAGACATCTCCGTTGTGAAAATGTCCACCTTAGTGACGGTTATCTGGATATCCTACAATCAAAAGGACATCGAGACCGTCGGCTATTTTTATCGGATGAGTTGATATCTTACCTGATAGAATATGATTGTGCCATAAGGAATTGTTTCCCTAAACGAGAATATTTTTTCCCGGGACCAAGCGGTAATATCATATCTGCATCATCAATACCATTTAATTTCAGAAAGATATGGCTTGCGGCAGGGCTCAAACGAGATGGCGAGATTAAGCCAAGGCCATACGACTTCCGGCACCACTTTGCGTGTGCCAATATAGCACGTTGGGCTAAAGAGAGAAAAGATGTCATTTCCATGCTTCCTTATCTCATGCGCTATATGGGACACTCCTCGCTTGAAAAGACGTATTACTATGTGCACCTGATCCCTGACTATTTTGCAGACTATGCCGCTGCAACAGAGAACTTGGAGAGTTTACTGCCTGAGGTTGAGCCATATGAGATATAAGCGTAAAAGAGACAAATGTTTCTGGACAATGGCGCGTTCCTATCTGCATGATTATATGCCCGCTATACGAAACCTGTCCGATAAGACGATAGAAACGTATAAGCAGTCACTTAAAACATATTTACGGTTCTTGAAAGAAAAAAAGAATATCGAAGATGAGCTTGTAAGCTTTGAGGCGTTTACCCGTGATTATGTAAAAGAGTTTATTATCTGGTTGAAAGGTCAAGGGGCATCAACCAGAACAATAAATCTCAGAATCACATCTATCCGTTCTTTTTTAAAATATTGTGGACAGGAGGACTTTGAACTTCGTGGTATCTATGAATCTGTTTGCCAAATTCAAAAACTAAAAGAAGAAAAGCACCCTATTTTGTATCTTCAGCCTGAAGCAACAGCTGCCATTCTATCTGCTTATGATATGAACACGCAGAAACACCGACGGAACAGAATGATTCTCATACTCTTATATGATACAGGAGCCAGGGTGCAAGAATTGGCCGACCTTGACATAGAATCACTGCACCTTGATGTACCTAACCCCTATATTTCTATAATTGGAAAGGGTCGAAAAAGGCGCAATGTTCCAATCATGAGAAAGACTGTGGCTCACCTTAATTCCTATCTGAAGGAGTTTCATCCATCGGAACAGTCCGCCCCACTGTTTTATAGCATGAGGGACGGAAAACCTCACAGACTTTCCACAGACAGCATTAGTCTCGTGGTTGGTACAGCGGCAAAGATGGCCCGAGAGACATGCAATGCGGTTCCGGAGAATGTTCACTGCCATTTGTTTAGAAAAACAAAAGCAATGGATTTGTATAAAAACGGCATTCCTTTACCATTTATAATGCAGTTGCTTGGGCATGAAAGCATATCCACCACATCTGGTTTCTATGCTTTTGCTACATTGGAGATGATGAGTGATGCCATCAACAAGTCAGTGCCAATCATCGGAGGCACTGAGAAACTCTGGAAAAACAAGAATGCAAAGCAAGCCCTCTATACACTGGATTGAAAATACTATACCGAAAAATCTTATGTAGAATCTGCTTATTTACAGGATTCTAAAATTTTTCGGTATAGAAATTTACTCGGTATAATCTCCAGTGTCCTGAATTCGGGATAACGGCGATTTTGGAGGACTGTGGGATGGAAGCCAGAAAGATCAATATTGGTTGGACTGGCTGAACAAGAAGCCCTTCACCACCCTGTTCGTGGATGGGAACCATGAGAATTTTGACTTGCTGAACACTCTACCAGAAAAAGAATGGAATGGCGGACGGGTCCATGTTGTGCGGGAGCATGTCCTGCACCTTATGCGGGGACAGGTCTTCGACTTCGGCGGCCTCGCCTGGTTCACAATGGGCGGTGCGGCCTCCCATGATATTCAGGATGGAATCCTTGATCCCGCCGCTCCGGACTTCGAGCGCCAGTATTGGCTGATGCGCCGGATGCGGTCCATGTTCCGGGTCAAAGGCGTGAGCTGGTGGGAGGAGGAGATGCCCAGCTTGGAGGAGTACCAAGAAGCCCTGGCAAACTTGGAACGGGTCAACTGGACGGTAGACTGTGTTCTCACCCACTGCGCTCCCAGCGGTGTGGTGCAGGAGATCAATCCATCCTATGGAACGGATGAACTGACGGACTTTCTTGAAATGGTCAGCCAGCGGTGTAAATTCGCCTACTGGTTTTTCGGCCATTACCATGAGAATCGAATCATAGATCAGAAATACATCCTCCAGTGGGAAAAGATATCTGAACTGGGTTTTTAATCGCAATGGATCAGGGAGTGGGTAACCAGCATTCCCTGGTCTTTTATTCTGAACGGAGTGGAAGACGCCAAATGAGCAAAGAGATAGGCTACACAAAGGGAAAAAGCGATTTTACATATATGGTAGAGCATAGGTGATATTTTGTTATCAGGAGGAAAAAATGACATTTGAAATTAAAGATTATTTTGAGACGCCCGTTATATTGGAGCCGAGGGTGGAATTGTACACGGTTTATGATTTTATGGGCAAAGAACTGCCTGGCCTTGCGATTGTTCTTGATATGCCTATCCAAGGAGCAGATGAGAAAGAACAGTTCGCTATTCTTACAAAATCTTTTGAAGAATTTATTGGCTTGAAAAACAGTGCATATGTCGATATAAACAACTGTCCCTTTGCGCCGCAGCTGCTCAATCGTGGATTTGCTAAAGATACTGGGCTCTACAAAGAAAGTGGGTTCTGCTCCTACCCTTTATGGACATTTGATGAAACCGTTCTGAAAGAAACCGGCGGTGAGAAGTACGAGAGATACGCACGGGCTTATGACGAGTATATGGAGTCCTCTTTTATAGGAATGATGGGTGCGGAAGATGAAACAGGCGAAGAAATATGTACAGGAATGATGATGTAATAAGTCCATAATACAGTCCGTGGCTGGACTGAGGAATACCAAGAGGCTCTGGTGAACTCGGAATGGGTCAACTGGACAGCGGACTGCGTTCTCGCCCACTGCGCTCCCAGCAGCGGAGTAATGACGCATACGGAGTGGTCCGATGTATATCCCGGAATGATTGTGGAATAGACGAACAGCCCGTCCTGTGATATGATGGTAGTAAGTCAAAAAGATTGGAGGACAGGCTAATGCCGGAAAAACAGAAGAAAACCATTCGGGAATTGACCCTCATGCTGATGTACCTGACCTCCTGGGAGGAACGGGATACACCGGAAATGCGGGCGGTCAAGAAAAAGGAACTGGAAAAGTATCCCCTTGTCCGCCGATGCTGGAAGGGCTATGATCACGACCTGCTGAACAAACTTTCAGAGGAAGGGCTGATCAACGCTGCCGGGCGAACCTATCCCGCCCTCATCACACCGGAGGGAGAAGCCGAAGCTCGGAAACTGCTGGCCCAATATGGAATTGATACAGAAGAAAGAAGGCGTTGCAGTGCGGAACGATAAACAAGAACAGGCGATCCGATCCAGCGCAGCGGAATACCTGACCTTTGTGGCCGCTACCGGTGACAGTACAGAGAGCATGGAAATGCGCTATGAGGATGAGAATATCTGGCTGACCCAGAAGATGATGTCGGCTCTCTATGATGTGGATGTTCGGACAATCAATGAGCACATCCAGAAGATCTATGAGGATGGTGAGCTGACAGAGGAGGCAACTATCCGGAATTTCCGGATAGTTCAAACTGAGGGCTCCCGTCAGGTTAGCCGCCAGGTGAAGCACTACAATCTGCAGATGATCATTGCGGTTGGATTCAAGGTCAACAATGACCGGGCGGTCCAGTTCCGCAAGTGGGCCAATACCATCGTTAAGGACTACACCATTCAGGGCTGGGCCATGGACAGTGACCGGTTGAAAAACGGGGGTAGTGTACTTACCAAGGAATACTTCGACCACCTTCTGGAGCAGATCCGGGAGATTCGGATGTCTGAACGCAAGTTCTACCAAAAGATCACCGACATCTACGCCACGGCTCTGGATTATGATAAATCAGCCAAAACCACACGCCTGTTTTTTTCCGAGGTACAGAACAAACTCCACTGGGCGATCCACCGTCATACTGCGGCGGAGTTGATTGTGGAGCGAGCCAACGCTGAAAAACCTCACATGGGCTTAACTTCCTGGGAGCAGTATCCAAACGGAAAAATACAGAAGTATGATGTGTCCATTGCTAAGAACTATCTTTCCAGAGAGGAACTGCAGGCGCTGGAACGCATTGTGACCATGTACCTGGACTATGCGGAATACCAGGCAGGCCGCCATATCCCTATGACCATGCAGGACTGGTCACAGCGGCTGAATCGCTTCCTGGAATTCAATGAGCATGAGATCCTCCACGACACCGGCCGGGTGACGCATGAGATCGCCAAAGCCTTCGCAGAGAGCGAGTTTGAAAAATACCGGATTGTGCAGGATCGCATGTTTGAAAGCGACTTCGACCATTTCCTTGCCCTGGAGGAACAAGCAGAGAGAAAAAATGACTGACAAAAGAGAGCCGCCGGTTTCCAGACTGGCGGCTCTCTTTTACAGTTGCGGCAGAAAGATGTAGGCATATCGCTTTAGAAATCACAGCATTCTGTGCTGGTTTTCCAATGGGTACAAGATGGTGTTTTTTCACAATAGAACAACCAGAACAAATGTGCTATAATGGCTTTGAAAATGCGTCGGAAGATAAAGAGGAAGGGGTGACCGAAGCATGAAGGAGCGAACCTACATTTGCTGTGATCTAAAATCGTTTTACGCAAGTGTGGAGTGCATCGAGCGTGGGCTGAATCCACTGGACACCAACCTCGTGGTGGCGGACCTGAGCCGCACTGAAAAGACCATCTGTCTGGCGGTCACACCTTCCCTGAAGTCTTATGGCATTTCCGGTCGAGCCAGGCTGTTTGAGGTGATCCAACGGGTCAAGGAGGTCAATGCCCAACGGCAGCGGAATACCCCTGGCCTGCAGTTCACCAGCGCTTCCTCTCACGACCCGGAGGTACGGCGAAATCCTTCCCTGGCCCTCGACTATATCGTGGCTCCACCCCGGATGGCCCACTATATTGACTGGAGCACCCGCGTCTACAGTGTTTACCTCAAGCATGTGGCGCCGGAGGACATCTACCCATACAGCATCGATGAGGTGTTCATCGACGCCACCAGCTACCTGCAGACCTACCATCTGTCGGCCCGTGAATTTGCCCGGAAAATCATCCTCGACATTCTGCAGACGACCGGTATCACCGCTGCGGCGGGCATTGGGACGAATCTGTATCTGGCCAAGGTCGCCATGGACATTGGCGCGAAGCATGTCCCCGCCGATGAATACGGCGTCCGCATCGCAGAACTGGATGAGATGGGCTATCGCCGCTCCTTCTGGACCCACCGTCCGCTCACCGACTTCTGGAGGGTGGGAAAAGGCTATGCCGCCAAGCTGGAAGCCAACGGCCTGTACACCATGGGAGATATTGCCCGGTGTTCTATCGGGCAGCCTACAGATTATCACAACGAGGAACTGCTCTATAAACTGTTTGGTGTCAACGCAGAACTGCTCATCGACCATGCCTGGGGCTGGGAACCCTGCACCATTGCGGACATTAAGGCATACAAACCAGAAAACAAGAGCATCGTCTCCGGGCAGATTCTGCAGTACCCATACCCATTTGAAAAGGCAAGGCTGGTCATCCAGGAGATGGCCGATGCACTGGCGCTGGAATTGGTAGATAAGCGGCTTGCGACCAACCAACTGGTCCTCACAGTAGGCTATGACATCGAAAACCTCAAGGGTACAGTCTACACCGGAGAGGTCACCACGGACCGCTATGGGCGCAAAATTCCCAAGCATGCTCATGGTACAGTCAATCTGGACGGATATACTTCCTCCGGCGAGGAGCTGCTCAAGGCAGCCACCAGCCTGTATGACCGGATCGTAGATAAAACCCTGCTGGCCCGCCGGCTGACCCTCTGCGCCAATCACCTGCTGGACGAGTCTTCTGTGCCGGAGGATTTGCCGGAGCAGATTGACCTGTTTACGGACTACTCGGCAAAGGAAAAGCAGAAAAAAGAGGCTGACACTGCCCATGCACGGGAGAGAAAACTCCAGGAAACCATGCTGGACATCAAAAAGCGTTTTGGCAAGAATGCCATCCTCAAAGGACTGAATCTGGAGGACGGCGCCACAGCCAGGGAGAGAAACAACCAAATCGGAGGTCACAAAGCATGACCGGACCATACGATGATATCATCAACTTGCCGCATCCTACCTCAGCCAAGCACCCGAGGATGCCGCTCTCAGACCGTGCGGCCCAGTTCGCACCCTTTGCGGCCCTGTCCGGCCACAGCGCCGCCCTTGTGGAAACGGCCCGGCTGACCGACCAGCGCATGGAACTGGACGAGGATGCCAGGGCTGCCTTGGACTCAAAACAGCAACTGCTGTTGGAGCGGATCAAAGAGCGGCCGGAAATCACGGTGACCTGGTTCCAGCCCGACGCAAAGAAAGACGGCGGCCGGTATATCGTATCAACCGGGAGGCTGAAAAGAATCCATGAGGCGGATCAGGTATTGATTCTGGTTGATGGCTTAAGGATACCGATAGGCGACATCGTTGAACTGGAAAGTGAGTGCATTCGGGGGCTTCTTTGAGAGAAATTGAAAAGCTGTGTACAGTGTTTGCGCCAACATACGACTAATTCTATAAGTTATAACTGATAAAATTAGATTATATCAGTTGATTTTCAGTTGTAAATGGGATATACTGAGGTCAACGATAGAAAGGAGGCGTTCCAATCATGATCAAACGAGAACTGTATATGAACCGCATCCGTCCCTTCATTGGGGGCGAACTGATTAAGGTAATGACCGGCATTCGCCGCTCCGGTAAGTCGGTGATGCTGGAACTGATCAAAGAGGAACTGGCGGAGGCTGGTGTTGCCCCGTCTCAGATGATCTCAATCAATTTTGAAGATATGCGGTACTCCCATCTGCAGACCGCAACGGCTCTGCACGATGAGATCATAAAACGGGCAGAGGGCATCGAGGGAAAAGCGTATCTGTTTTTTGACGAGATCCAGGAAGTAGAGGGCTGGGAAAAGTGCGTCAATTCTTTGCGAGTGGCGCTGGACTGCGATATCTACATTACGGGCTCCAACGCAAAACTGCTGTCCGGTGAACTGGCCACTTATATTGGCGGACGGTATGTGGAGTTTGTGATTTACCCATTCTCCTTCGCTGAATTCCTGGAACTGTACCACACAATTGCACCAAGCGATTCGATCCAGCAATGCTTTCAAAAATATCTGCTGGCCGGAGGAATGCCCTATCTGGCCAACCTCCGGTATGAGGAAGAACCCTCCCGGCAGTATCTCACAGATCTATTCAATTCTGTGCAGCTCAAAGATATCGTAAAACGGAACAAGATTCGGGATATTGATTTGCTGGAGCGCATCATTGCGTATATGACCGCAAATGTCGGAACAGTTTTCTCAGCGTCCTCTCTGGCTAAGTTTTTCAAAAATGAGCAGCGGACTGTCGCGGCAGAAACCATCCTGAACTATGTGCGGTACTGCTGTGACGCATATCTCTTCTATCAGGTAAAGCGCCAGGACCTGCAGGGCAAGCAGATACTGGCCTCCAACGAAAAGTATTATATTGCGGATCACGGTATTCGGGAGGCTGTGTTCGGCGGGAACATGAAGGACATCAACCTGATCCTCGAAAACATTGTCTACATGGAACTGCTGCGACGGGGTTATGTTGTCACAGTAGGCAGAGCAGGAGAAAAAGAAATTGACTTTGTATGCGAAAAAAGAGGAGAAAAACTCTATGTGCAGGTAACATACCTGCTGGCCTCTGAAGATACGGTGAAACGGGAGTTCGGTGCATACGATGGCATCCAGGACAATTTCCCCAAGTATGTCGTATCCCTCGACGAGTTTGACATGAGCAGGAACGGGATCAAGCACCGGAATATCCGTGACTTCCTTCTGGCGGAAGAATGGAATTGAGAAAGCGGTAACATATCAGGGCGTGATTGGCGAGGAGGTGACGCATAAGTGAGTGGAAGCAGCCCGAAAAGCATATCAATATCAGGTGTCGAAACCGATATAACCATCGGCAAAGAACTGGCTGCCGTTGCGCAGAAATCAAAGGCACTGGCCTCACGCGACTGCTTTGAGCAACTGGAGATGTACCTCCACGGCAGAAGTCATGACCGCGTGTGTCTGCTCTTTGGCCTGCTCCAGACTGGAAAAAACACCATGCTCCGTCAGGCCATTGGCAGAATGACAAAGGAGGACTTGAGCCGTATCGCATACATCAAAGCCCGCAGGACTGACAATATGGCGATGATGAACCGGGATCTCAAGAAGTTGTTTAACGCGGGATTCCGATATGTGTTCATCGACGAGGTCACGCTGATGGAAGACTTTATTGACTCGGCTGCCCTCTTTTCCGATGTGTTCGCCACCATGGGAATGAAGATCGTCCTGTCTGGTACGGACTCCCTGGGCTTCTGGCTGGCAATGGATGAAGAATTGTATGACCGGGCCAAGTCCATCCACACGACCTTCATCCCATATCGGGAGTATAGCCGTCTGCTCGGGATCGACAGCATTGATGAGTACATCCGATATGGCGGCACACTACGCGCCGGAGAGCTGGCCTTTGACGATGAAGATGTGAATGCTCAGGATGCATCCTTCCGGGATGACGAGTCCACCCGAAGATACATCGACACGGCAATCTGCAAGAACATCCAGCACTCCCTGGCCTGCTACGAGTCGGGCGGGCATTTCCGCCACCTGTACTCTCTGTATGAAGCTGGAGAGCTGACCAGCGCCATCAACCGGATCATAGAGGATATGAACCACCGATTCCTGATCTCAGTGCTGACCGATGATTTTCTCTCCCATGACCTGCGGCTCACTGCCGCAAATCTGCGGAAAGAGCGTGACCCCGAAAAGCGCACAGAGGCGCTGGATGCCATTGATACAGAGGCGGTCACCCAGCGTTTGATGGAACTGCTGGATATCCGGAACAAGGAGGAGCAGTCCATCGGTATCACAACTGCTCACATCATAGAGATTAAGCAATATCTTACCGCGTTGGAGTTGATTGTGGATTGTCCCATTGAATCGGCGGACCCCGGAATTGAACCAGTGGAACATATTCTCTTCACACAGCCTGGAATGCGATATTGTCAGGCCCAGGCCCTTATCCATTCCTTGTTAAAGGATGAGCAGTTCTCGGCGCTCAGCGAATATGATAAAACGCAGATCACGGGCCGCATCCTTGAAGAAGTCCGTGGCCGGATGATGGAAGATATTGTGCTGCTGGAAACCATGAAGGCGGCCGACAAGGATCACCGTGTTTTCAAACTGCAGTTTGAGGCTGGCGAGTTTGACATGGTCATCTATGACCAGAAAGAAAACTCCTGTGAGATCTTTGAAATCAAACACAGCAGCAAACAGGTTCCCTTTCAATACCGGCACCTCGTCGATGAGGATAAATGCCAGAGGACGGAACGGCGGTTTGGTCCCATCCATGGGCGCTATATCCTGTACCGCGGCGAAGATGCGCAGATGGAAAATGGGGTCCAATACTGGAATGTAGAGAATTATCTGAAGGCTCTGCCAACATTGGATATCGTCCAAGTACAGGAAATCGGTATGCAGTCAATCGAACCTACTCTGTAAAAGGACTATCGCCACTAAGCAGTTACAATTAGAAATTGAAAAGCATCGGCTATCTTTTTAGGATAGCCGATGCTTTATTTTTAGGAGGATTACTATGAACAGGGTACTCAGAATCGACGAAGAAAAGCCTGAAATGCATATCTCGGTTCAGGGCTATAAGGTCACTCTCTGCTTTGCAGAAAAAGAAAATCCTGAAGTTGCTGTATTAGTAAAGCAGGCTCTCCTGAGCGCCTATGCAATGCCCCAGAAATAGAACGACTTGCTGAAGGTCTTGCATTCAGAAGATTTGATGAAGGGATGGTCAGTAAAATGGCTGAAAGAGTCTATTGCTTATACAGAGGTAAGGATCAGGAAAGCATTCTCATGCAGAAGAACGCCTGCCACGATTTTGCAGAGAAAAAAGGCTGGAACATTGTTGGCGAGGAGCAGGAGATCGGCGTGTCCGGCTATAAAGTCAGCACTGATGACCTTGTTAAGTTAAAGCGCATTAGAAAGGCTGCTGAGCAGGGTGAGTTTGATATCCTGCTGGTCTTTATGTATGACCGGCTGGGACGCAATCTCAACGAAACCCCATTCATCGCAGAGTGGTTTACCAAGAAGGGCATCCATGTTTGGAGCGTCTATGAGGGAGAGATCATAGACGGCGTTGATGCAGAACGCATGCTTGACTACATTCGCTTTTGGCAGACTGATGAGGCCCAAAAACTTTGAGCAAAGTACAGGATAACCCAACACACCAGCCCATTTACTGCAGATTTGTTTATAAAAAGATTATCAATTCCCCTGGCTATTCTGGCCGTAGTGTGAGATAATGGGTATGGCAAAAGCCGGGAACCTTGATAATCGAATAGAATGAATTGGGTGTCCGCCCTCTCACACAAAAAACATGAGAGGACGGATATCAATGGCTGAAAGAGTTTATTGTTTATACAGAGTTTCCACCAACAAGCAGGTCGATCACGATGAAAACAACCAGGCAGACATCCCTATGCAGAGAAAAGCCTGCCACGATTTTGCGGCGAAAATGGGCTGGGTCATCGTGGGCGAGGAGCAGGAAACTGGCGTATCCGGTTATAAAGTCAGCGCCGATGACCGTGATAAACTGCAGCTCATCAAGAAGTATGCAGAGCAGGGCAAGTTCGATATTCTGCTTGTCTTCATGTTCGACCGACTGGGCCGCAAGTCAGATGAAACACCCTTCGTTGTGGAGTGGTTTACTAAAAAGGGCGTCCGCGTCTGGAGCGTACAGGAAGGAGAGCAGCGGTTTGAGTCCCACACGGACCGCCTGACCAACTATATCCGTTTCTGGCAGGCCGATGGAGAGAGCCAGAAAACTTCGATGCGCACCAAAACGGCCCTTGGCCAGATGGTAGAGGAAGGCCGGTTCCGCGGTGGAAACGCACCATACGGGTACCGGCTGGAAAAGAGCGGCATCCTCAACAAGCGCAAACATGAGGTGTACATGCTGGTCATTGATGAGGACGAGGCCAGAGTCGTCCGGATGATGTTTGACCTCTGCATTTCGTCCGGTTACGGCAGATGGCGCCTTGCCAACTTCCTCAACGACCACGGGATCAAAAACCGGAAGGGACAAAACTGGCACGACGCCAGTGTGGGGGGCATCCTGCACAACCCGCTCTACAAGGGAATCCTTCGGAGCGGAGAAACCTATGCCGGCCCCTTTGAGGCCCTCCAGATCATCGCCCCAGACCAATTCGACCTGGCGCAGAAACTGATGCTGGAGCGGACCAATGAGCGGAAAGAGCGGCGCACAGTACCGCTGAATACCGCAGGCCAATCCCTGCTTTCCGGGAACATCTTCTGCGGCCACTGCGGAGGCCGGCTGGTGCTCACTACCAACGGGACAACCACCCGCCTTGCGGATGGGACGCCGGTCCATAAAAAGCGTATTCGCTATGTATGCTACAACAAGACCCGGCGCCGTCAGGAATGTACAGGACAGACTGGATACACAATGCACATTCTGGACGGGATCGTCACTGAGGTGCTGCATCAGGTCTTCGACAAGATGCAGGGAGCTTCCAACGACATGATTGTGGGAAGTGCGGTTCAAAAGCAGATGGCAATGATACGCTCGGAATTGCAGCGGGCCAGAGCCGAAAACACCAAGGCCAATAAGGAATATGAATCCCTCAAGTCCGAGGTGCTGAAGGCGATCCAAGGGAAAAGCGCCCTGCCGCAAGATGTGCTGACTGAAATGCTGGAGGATACCCGACAGAAGGTACTGTCCACCAGTGAACGAATCACGACCCTTACCGCAGAACTGAATGATGGAAACTCTAAGATCGAGGAGATGAAGGCCGAGTTCAACCGGATCGTGTCCTGGTCCAAGATTTTTGATGAAAGCCCGATGGAGGTCAAGAAAATGATCTGCGGCTACATCATCAAGAAGGTTTCGGTGTTCCGGGACTATAGGGTCAAGATTGAATTCAACATTAATGTGGAGCAGTTCCTGAATGGTATCGACAGCATCGACGAATGCGCTACCTATGAACTGCCCATGGCGCAATAAGCTCTCACCCTCGCCACGACCACGGCGAGGGGTACATATCGTAAAGGTATGTCCAGTTGACAACATATACCTTCTATGCTATACTGCAACTTGTCTCTCATCAATTGCCGGGGCGGGATATTCAAGCCCTTTCCCAAGCCATCAGGGGGTGCATACCCGATGGTTCGGGAGAGCGCTTGAATGGCATTCAAGAGGTCAGCGGTTCGATCCCGCTTATCTCCACCAAAAAGAGGCAGAAACCAATTGGTTTCTGCCTCTTTTTTGCTAACGGTGTCGGAAATTTGAGTGATATGTGGTATACTAAACCAAAGGGGGGCGCATGGGAGAGGCACTTCAAAAGAAGCCGAGTCAGGAGGGGCGTTTTTTGTTTAACTGTCATGACCGCAGAATGAAGGCCTATCTGGACCGGCGGTGGAATACGTGGGGGCCGCCCGGTTGGCGGAGAGAGTATGAAGAAAGAGCCGGAGTGATGGAAGAAAAGCGGACACCCCCGGAGTTAGCCCGGGCGATGATGGAGCTGTTAGGCTGTCCTTGTACCTATTTCGCACCCATGTGGGATGACGATCCCCTGCTAGAATGCCTGCAGATGAACCTGGAGCCGGAGGGGGAAGTACGCGGCGTCACGCCGGAGCAGGCGGCGGTGCGGCACTGGCAGGAGAGGTATGGAGTGCTACCCTACGTCGTTACCCACGACGTACTGAAGTGCCAGGTACCCCGCACAGTGGCCCGGGAGGAGTCGATGGCCCTGACGCTGGAGCAATAGGGCTTTTGTCCGGACATTGTGGATCAGGGCGTGGAGCAGATCGGCATCCTGGCGGACGGCCTGGCAAAGTCGGAGTTCTGGTGCTTTTGGTGGAATTAAACCGGGGGAGGGCTATGGAAAAGGAGTTTATCAATCTGACGCCGGAGAATCTGGACGGGGAGCACCTGTGCTGCATCATCCGCAGCAGGAAGCCCCATCCGGGGGGGGAGGCCAAGCGCCGCTGGCTTGCCGGGCGGCTGGAGGAGGGGCATGTCTTCCGAAAGCTGGACGCGAAGGGGGCGGTATTTGTGGAGTATGCCCCGCTGGAGACCGCCTGGGTCCCCGTGACGGGGGACAACTACCTGTACTTGTACTGCCTGTGGGCAGCGGGGGCGTACAAGGGAAAGGGCTACGGGCGGGCGCTGATGGAGTACTGCCTGGCGGACGCCGGAGCGAAGGGGAAGTCGGGCGTCTGCATGCTGGGCGCCCAGAAGCAGAAGGCCTGGCTCTCCGACCAAAGCTTTGCGAAAAAATACGGCTTTCAGGTGGTGGACACCGCCGCCGGAGGGTATGAGCTGCTGGCCCTCTCCTTTGACGGCACCGCGCCCCGGTTCACGGATGCCGCCCGGCGGGGGAGGATCCCGGAGCAGGAGCTGACCATCGATTACGGCATGCAGTGCCCCTACATTCACGCCAGTCTGGAGCAGGTGAAGCGCTTCTGCGGGGAGAGGGGCGCGCCGGTGACCCTGATCCCGGTGGACAGCCTGCAGAGGGCCAAGGAGTTGCCCGGCGTGTTCAACAACTGGGCGGTGTTCTACCGGGGGTGGCTTGAGACGGTCAACCTGCTGGATGAGGCGGGCCTCAAGCGGCTTCTCTCAAAATGAATTTTATTCATTGACTTTTGTTCAATCGAGTGCTATACTGCGGATGAGGTGATGGGATGGCACGGATATCAAAGCCGCCGGAGGTACGGCGGCAGGAGATCCTGGACACGGCCATGGAGCTGTTTGCGGAAAAGGGGTATGAGGACACCTCCATGGCGGACATCGCCAGGCGGATGGGGGTGGTGCAGGGGCTGTGCTACCGCTATTTTGACTCCAAGCGGGTGCTGTTCCGGGAGGCCATGGAGCAGTATGTTCGGGAGTGCTGTGCCGCCGGGCTGCCCATCATCCACGACCGGAGCCGCACGATCCGGCAGCGGCTGGACGACATGGCGGCGCTGACGCTGGAGACCGAGCAGAACGCCCGTTACCACGCCTTTTACCACCGGCCAGAGAACCAGAGCATCCATGAGGAGCTGAACTGGCGCATCTGCGCCTATCTGACGCCCCATGTGGCGGAGGAGCTGGAGGACGCCTGTCAACGGGGGGAGCTGCGCCTGGAGCATCCGGCCCTGGCGGCCAGCTATCTGCTCCACGGGCAGATCGGCCTGCTGGGGGAACATGCGGTGCCCCTGGAGGAGCGGGTGGCGCTCCTCCGGCGCTATGCCGGCCGGATTCTGGAGCCGGAATACTGAACAACGCCTCCGAAGCGCGGGGACGCGCGTCGGAGGCAAAAAATTTCCATTCGAATGAACAAAATTCAATGAATAAAATTCAATAAGGAGAATGTGCGATGAACGACTGTAAAACGCGCTCTGGCCGAGCCTTTGACCGGCAGGCATGGACCTATGACACCGCCCGCTTCGGCAGCCATGCCCGTGGGCTGTACCCGGTGTTGCTGGAGCAGCTTGTCCAGATTCCCCACGGCTCGGTTCTGGACGTGGGCTGCGGCACGGGAGAGCTGCTGCGGGAGGTGGGGCTCCGGTTTCCGGAGACCGCCCGGACAGGGCTGGATCTGTCGGCCAATATGCTGGCGGTGGCCCGGGAAAAGCTGGGCGGCGCGGTGGAGCTGGTGCAGGGGGACGCCGAGCGCCTGCCCTTTGCCGACGGGCGGTTTGAGGTGCTGCTGTGCAACGACTCTTTCCACCACTATCCCAACCCGGGCGCGGCGGCGGCGGAGTTTGCCCGGGTGCTCCAGCCCGGCGGCGTGCTCCTGCTGGGAGACTGCACGGCCCCGGCGGGGCTGCGGGGGGTGGCCAACCTGTTCCTCCCCCTGTCCGGCGAGGGGGACGTGCGCCTCTACAGCGGGGCGGAGCTGGCCGCCCTGCTGGAACCCCACTTCCACGGCGTGGAGTTCCGGCGGGTGGGGCGCTCCAGCTTGCTGGTCTGGGGGATTCGGTAAAACAAAAAGCACAGGCCCGCCGCATATGCGGCGGGCCTGTGCCGGTTATTCGTCAATGGCGAAGTGATAGAGGCTGTCATAGTCCATGGCCACGGCGATGTCCACAGTGCCCCGCACCTGGTTGTAGAGGCAGGACCACTGGGTGGAGCTGTCCTTGCCGGGCTGGGGCTGCTGGCTGACCGCCTGGAGCAGGGCCATGCCCTCCTCCTCGGTGAGCACGCCGCCGCTGGCCTCCATGGTCTCCTCCAGGACGGCGAAGCGATCCTGGCCCCGGCCGAAGTCCCAGTCGCCCTCGGTGAGCAGAAAGTTGGTGGCCCGGGGACTCTCCACCACGTTCATCTCGTCGCCAATGTACTCCACCACCACGGCGCGGCCGGCGGCGTCAGCGATCTGAAAGTGATAGCAGGAGTTGGCGGAGGCGTGCATGTCGTACTGGCGCAGCAGCGCCAGCGCCTCATCCACGGTGGCCGCCCGATCCAGCAGCAGGCGGATGGCGGTGGTGGTGGTGATGTCGGGCTTGTCGGTCTGCTGGTCGGTGGGCTCGGTGTCGATGAGCAGCACTCCCACCGCCAGGCCTTTCTCGTTCAGGCCGTCCAGAGGGACATAGGGGGCGGCCAGGGTGAGCAGGCTGTCCAGCAGGCTGGTGGGCAGCTTGTCCTCCCCAAAGCCGATGTAGGACAGGTTGACCATGGAGATGGAGCGGTAGCCGTCCTCCGGAGCGGTGCGGACAAAGAGGGCGGGGGAGTAGTACATGTCAAAGTTGCGGCCGAAGATGGCGTCGCCCTCCGGGGTCTCGGCGGCAAAGGTGGAGCAGCCCAGATCCGGGATGTCGAAGCGCAGGGGGAGACCCTTGAGCAGCTTCTGCATCAGGAAGTCCAGCAGCTCGTTGTCGTTGGAGGCGCCGCCCTGGGCCAGAAAGTCGTCCAGGCCGTAGTCTCCCAGATAGGTCATGGTGAACAGGTCGGTGTCGTCCACCCGCTCAATGGTATTCAGGGTGCGCAGCTCGGCTTGGAACAGGGCCAGCAGCACCAGCACGGCGGCGAGAATCACCGCCGCCAGGGCGAGCAGGGCCCGCCGAATGTATTTCCCGGCGCGGCCGGGGCGCTTGGTCGTGGTCTCGTGCATGGTTGAGCTCCTTTTCTGATGTAGGCTTGTTTGACGCTCGAATGATTTGATAGCCAAACGAATTACCATGATAAACAGAGGCGGCCAAACTGTCAAGAGAAATTTGGAAAAAGGGGTTGACATATTAGAATATTTGAATATAATAATATTAGAAACTGACGATGAGGTGAGCGATATGAGCGATCCCACCGCCCTCTATGAGGAGAAGGCGGAGCTGCTGAAGGCCCTGGCCCACCCGCTCCGGCTGCGGATCGTCCGCGGGCTGCTGAAGTGCGGCTGCCGCAACGTGGGCTGCATGGAGGCCAACACCGGCCAGTCCCAGTCCTGCATCTCCCAGCACCTGATGCGCCTCAAGGCCGCCGGGGTGGTCAAGGCCGCCCGGTCGGGCAACGAGGTATACTATGAAATTGCCAACCCGGAGGTGGCGGCGGTGCTCTCCGCCCTCTTCGGCGACCGGGAGGAGGAATACCAGTGTATGATATCGCGGTGATCGGCGGCGGCCCAGCGGGCCTGTCCGCCGCCATCCAGGTCAGGGCGCGCAACAAGTCGGTACTGGTGGTCAGCGGGGACGACCGGGACAATCCCCTCTACAAGACCAGCCGCATCGACAACTATCTGGGTTTTTACAATGTGACCGGTCCCGAACTGCTGGAGCGCTTCCGCACCCACGCCGGACAGATGGGGGCGGAGCGGCGGGACGGCCGGGTGCTGAATCTCCTGGCCGTGGGCGGCGCATACTATCTGAGCATCGGCAGCGAGGTGGAGCAGGCTCGCGCCGTGGTGCTGGCCACCGGCGTGGTGCGGGCGAAGAAGTACCCGGGCGAGGCGGAGCGGCTGGGCGCGGGGGTGAGCTACTGCGCCACCTGCGACGGGATGCTCTACCGGGGCAGGGAGATCGCAGTGGTGGGCAAAACCGCCGACGCCCCCCAGGAGGCCAACTACCTGCGGGAGCTGGGGTGCCGGGTCACCTACGTCGGCGACCAGCCGCCGGAGGGGCTGCGCCCCGATATCCCCTTTGTAAAGGCCACCCGGCTGGAGGTGCTGGGGGAGAAGAAGGTGGAGGCCCTGCGGGCCGGCAGCGTGACCCTCCCCTGCGAGGGCGTGTTCATTCTCCGCCCCTCTATGGCCCCCGCCGACCTGCTCCCCGGCCTGGCGCTGGAGGGCGGTTACATCAAAACCGACCGGAACATGGCCACCAACCTCCCAGGCGTGTTCGCCGCGGGGGACTGTACCGGCCTGCCCCTCCAGGTGTCCAAGGCCGTGGGGGAGGGCCAGGTGGCGGGCCACCGGGCATCGGAATACGTAGACACACTCTAATTCATCATAAGGCGATACAGAGAAAGGACGGAACAAATTATGGCACTCATTCATCTGACCAACGAGGCGTTCGACAAGGCCACCGCCAGCGGGCTGGCGATGGTGGACTTCTGGGCCACCTGGTGCGGCCCCTGCAAAATGCTCTCTCCGGTGATCGACGGCCTGGCCGACCGCTACGAGGGCAAGGTGCTGGTGGGCAAGGTCAACACCGACGAGCAGCCGGAGCTGGCTGTCCGCTTCGGCGTCATGAGCATCCCCACCGTGATTTTCCTCAAGGACGGCAAGGAGATCGACCGCAAGGTGGGCGTGATGCCCGAGGCCAGCTACACCGCAGTGCTGGACGCCAACCTGTAAAATAGAAACGCCGGGTGGCCCAAACGGGCCGCCCGGCGTTTCTGTCTCCTCTTGACAAATATATTCTTTGTTGTATACTCAATGTTGAATATAGACCGAGGAGGAGACGCTATGACAAAACTTCTGGTGCTGGGACTGCTGGACGGGGGGCCCATGTCGGGCTACGACCTCCAGCAGAAGCTGGGCGGGGCGGACGCGGAGCGGTGGGGCGGCGTGCTTCCGGGCTCCATCTACCACGCGCTCAAAAAGCTGGAGGGGGAGGGCTGCATCGCCCTGGCGGGGGTGGAGCAGACGGGCCACCGGCAGAAGGCGGTCTACCGGATTACCGAGGCGGGCCGGAACCATCTGCACACCCTGATCGCCGACGCCCTGCGGGCCTCCTCCGCCCTCTATCCCACCACACTCTACAGCGCCCTCTCACTGGCAGACAAGCTGCCTCCGGCGGAGGTGCGGCTAGCCCTGGAGGAGCAGCGGCGACGGCTGGAGGCGGAGTACGCCGCCCTGGAGCGGGGCCGCGCCGGCAATGAGGGACAGGAGGTGCCGCCCCTGGCCCGCATCACCATTGACAACATGGTGGACATCGTCCAGCGGCAGCGCAGATGCGTGGAGGAGCTGCTGGCGGCCGTGGGGGAGGCTCCATGAGGCCGGGGCGGTTTGGGCGGTACGCCATCCGCACGGCGGACGGGGTGCAGGAGGCGGCTTACCTCCCCATCGGCGGCATCGAGCAGTATATCCGCGTCCGGGGGCGGAGCCGTGCCAATCCCGTCCTGCTGGTGCTCCACGGCGGGCCGGGCAGCACCCTGGGGGCCACCGCCTGCCGGTGGCAGGGGGCGCTGGAGGCGGCGTTCACCGTGGTTCATTGGGATCAGCGGGGCAGCGGGAACACCTATTACCGGGACCCGGCCGCCCCGCCGCCCACTGTGGAGCGGCTGCTCTCCGACCTGGACGAGCTGGTGGACGCCCTGCGGGCCCGGTATGGCCGGGACAGGCTGTTCCTGCTGGGCCACTCCTGGGGAAGCCTGCTGGGCGGGCTCTATGCGCTCCGCCGCCCGGAGAAGCTCTCAGCCTGGCTCCCCGTCAGCCAGATGGTGGACTTCAAGCGGTCCGAGCAGGTATCGGCGGCGGAGGCCATCCGAAGGGCCCGCGGGGCGGGGCGGGAGGAGGACGCGGAAAGGCTGGCGCAGGAGCTGGAGCAGGTGCTGGCCCTGCGGCGGCTGGACCGGGCGGGGGCCGGAGCCCTGCTGCGGTTTCGCCGGCGGAAGGAGCGGTATCTGCCGCCCCAGTACGGCGGGCCGTCTCCGCTGGGGGGACTGGCCGCCCCGGAGCTGACCGGAAACGACCTGCGGTGGAAGCTCCGCTTTGACCGGATGCTGGCGGCCAATGCCGCCCTCTACGAGGAGCTGCTGGGGGGCCTGTCCCTGGATGGTTGTCCGCCGCGCTATGGGGTGCCGGTCATCCTGACGGCGGGAGAACGGGACTGGACCACGCCCTATCCATTGGCGGCGGCCTATTACGATACCCTGTCGGCCCCCTGTAAGGTATTTCTCTCCCTGCCGGACGCGGGGCACCTGCCCTTCCGGGAGCGGCCGGAGGAGTGGAGCCATATCCTGCTGGACGCGCTGGCGCAAATCTGACAGGCCCCCGGCCGCTGGGTGACCGGGGGCCTGCTGTCAGTGGGAGCGGCCGCCCAGCATGGCGTTGAGCTCCGCCCGGGTACAGTGGTAGTCCCCGTCGCCGCTGCGGCGGTAGGAGCCGCGGGCCAGGTCGCCGCCGATGTAGACCGGGCGCTGGTCCTGCTCGGCCGGGGGCACCGTGATGGCCACGATATCCCCGCCGTCGACGTGGAGAACCTGGATGTCGCCAGGGGTGAGCAGGTTGGCGCTGACTACCCGCGGGTTCTGGAGCAGGGCGGTAAACTCGTCCACCAGCTCCCGGGGCTCCAGCAGCCCCTGCACCCGCAGGGTGTGGTCGGGCAGCTCCTCCACCCCCAGCAGGATGACGCCACCGTAGGTGTTGGCAAAGGCGGAATAGGTCTCCCAGATGCTCCTGGGCAGCCCGCCGGTGGCCAGCTTGGCCTCCAGGCGGTTGTTTTCCCGGTAACGGCTGATCTGCTGGAAGTCAAACATGGGATGTCGCCCTCCTTTTGACCCTATTATAAAGGGGAAAACCGCCCTTGACAAGGGAGACATGTTCCTCCCCCCTCCGGCATATGTGTAACAGGGGGGTGTGGACATGGCCTTTGCCGAGCGATTGGGAAATTTTATCTGGAACCCGTGGCTGCTGGGCCTCTTTTTACTCAGCGGCCTGTATTTTTCGGTGCGGACCGGCTTCTTTCAGCTCTTTCACGTCCGGCTGTGGCTCAAAACCACGCTGGGCTCCCTGCTCCGTCCGAAGAGGCGGCGGGAGGGCGGGGGGCTTACCCAGCTCCAGGCCCTGTCCACCGCCCTGGCCTCCACCATTGGCACTGGCTCCATCGCCGGGGTGGCTACTGCCATCTTCTACGGCGGGCCGGGGGCGGTGTTCTGGATGTGGGTGTCCGCCTTTCTGGGCATGATGACCGGATGTGTAGAAAAGACCCTGGCGGTGCGCTACCGGGAGAAAAGCCGAGACGGCGGCTGGCAGGGCGGCCCCATGTGCTACATGGAGCGGGGAGTGGGCAGCCGGACGCTGGCCGCCCTGTTTTCCCTGTGCTGTGTGGCCGCCTCCCTGGGGGGCGGAAATGTGGTGCAAGCCAACTCCATCGCCGCCTCCCTGGAGGCGGCCTTCGGCTGGGACCGGCTGGCGGTGGGACTGGTGGTGGCCGTGCTGACCGGACTGGTGATCCTGGGCGGCATCGGGCGCATCGGGCGGGTCAGCGAAACCCTGGTGCCCTGCATGGCCCTTCTGTTTATCGGCGGCGGAGTGATGGTGCTGATCTGCCACCGGGCGGCCATTCCCGAGGCGCTGGAGCGCATCGTGACGGGCGCCGTCACACCCAAGGCGGCCCTGGGGGGCGGCATAGGGTACGGCATGGCCGCAGCCATGCGCTACGGCGTGGCCCGCGGTGTATTCACAAACGAGGCAGGCATGGGCTCCTCCGCCATCGCCCACGCCGCCTCCAACGTACAGGAACCGGCAGAGCAGGGGATGTGGGGCATTTTTGAGGTGTTTATTGCCACTCTGTCGGTCTGTTCCATCACAGCCCTGGTGATCCTCACCTCCGGGGTGTACCAGGAGAATGCGGCCCTGCTGGCCATTCAGAGCGGCACCGTCACCAGCGCCATGGTGGGCGCGCCCCTGTCCGCCGCCGCCTTCTCCACCGTGTTCGGCCGCTTCGGGGTGGTCTTTGTGGCGGTCTGCCTCCTGCTCTTTGCCTTCACCTCTCTGCTGGGCAGCAGCTACTACGGGGAGCGGGGCCTCCAGTACCTCACCGGTACCGACCGCTGGCGCTGGCCCTACCGGGCGGCTTTCCTGCTGGCCGTGGTGGCGGGAAGCGTAGGCGACGTGGCCGTGGTGTGGCAGTTAGCTGATATCTTCAACGGCCTGATGGCCCTGCCCAACCTGTGCGCCCTGCTGCTCCTGTCGCCCGAGGCCCTGGGTCTGCTGAACGGCTGGATGACGGTCAGAACAGACGGAGCTGCCCATCGCGGCAGGAGCAGGCGGGCAGGTCGGTAACGGTATCTCCGGGGCTAGGTATGCCGGTCAGTAGGGGGCTGTCGGGGGCGTGCTCCGCCCGCCGTGCCGCTGTGCGGGCGGGGGTGCGGTTGGCATAGCAGTAGCGGCAGCCGGAAGGACAGGTGTCGTAGGCGCCGATGTCCACGCTTTCACAGCAGCCGCAGCCGGGCCGCTGGCCCCGGTCGGGGCCCAGCCGCAGCGGCCCGCCGCACAGGCGCTCCAGCCGGGCCCGGTCGATACAGGCGGCCCGGCCGATGCCGTGGGCGGAGAAGTCCCCCGCCTCGCAGCAGGCCACAATTGACAAGTGATATTCCTTTGCAGTTTGCCCCAGCATGGCCGCCAGCTCCTGCATTTCCAGGGCATTTGGGGGCCGCAGGCCGCCCATGGGACGGCCGGGGTAGGGGTCGAGAAAGCTCACCGTCACCTGATCAGTGAACGGGGAAAGCGCTTTACAGAGCTTGCGGAACCGGGCCTCGTGCCAGGCGAGGCCGATGGCGTCGGTGAACAGAATGGGGTCGTACCGCCACAGCACCCGCCCCCGCCCCAGGCGGCAGCCCAGGACCTGAAAGGTCTCCACAATGGCCCGCTTGTCCCGCAGGCCCGGTTCGATCTCCGGCCCGTAGGGGGTGAGGGTGAACTGAAACAGATAGCGGTAGCCCATCCCGTCCAGCTCGTCCAGCCAGGGGAGCAGCGGGGCGGGGTCTTTCGTCCAGAACACGATAGCGTCCACGACTGCGGGGGAGAGGGGGACCCGGCGGAGCTGGCCGGGGCGGTAGGGATTGCGCACCAGCACCTCGCCGGCGCGCAGGCGGCGGAGGAGCCACTCGGAGTACCAGCGGGGGATGTCGGTACGGCGGGAGACGGAGAGAATCACGGGGAATCACCTCGCAAAAAGCGGGCGGACAGCACTGCTGTCCGCCCGCTGTGTCATGCGGCTGCGCCGGTCTGCGGCTCGGGGGAGGCGGAGGGCTCCGCCGGAACGGCAGAACTGCCTCTGGTGTGGCTGGTGATGGTGTAGCCGTCCAGGATGAGCGACTCGCTGCCCTCCTGCGGGACCTCGTGCTCAATAGTGACGGAGTCGCCCACATTGAGGATCACGGCCACCTCATTCTGGGAGGCGGAGACGGAGTAGAACACCTCCTCGCCCTCCAGGCGGATGAAGTAGTAGGTGTTGCCGTCCAGCACGGCGGAGCGGAGCTCGGCGATGACGCCGCTGGCCTCGGTCTGCGGCCGCTCCTCCGGCGTGGTGATGCCCTTGCTGCCCAGCAGCTGGACATACTTCTGCTCACACTCGGAGACGGTGGAGCCGGTGGCCACGATCTGGTATTGGGCCACATTGACCATGGCGTAGCTCTTGACCAGGTTGGTATTGTCCTTCAGGGGGATGAAGTAAGTGGGCTCGCCAGCGATATTGAGCAGCAGGGGGAAGGTGGCTATATACCCAAGATCCTGCACCACGCCCATGGCAGAAGCCTGAGCGGCCTTCTCTGTAGCGCCGGGCGCCGTATAGAACTTGGTCTCCTTGGTGCGCTGGTTGGACAGCAGAAAACCCAGGTTGGACTGGTCGGCGTTGGCTGAGGTGACGCCGGTATACATATAAACGTCGTCGTTGAGAGCGATATAGTTGGAGCCCTGGGTGGTGACGGTCACGTCCCGCTGGCCAAAGATGGAGTTGATGAAGCCGTTGACCAGGGTGCCGTGGTAGTCATACTGCTCCATGATGAGTTCGGGGGTGTAGACGTTGTCCACCCATGTGGGCACCTCCTCGTAGTAGGTGCTCTCGCCGGTGATGGCGTCCACCAGGACGGCCCCCTTGATGTCGGTGCCGCCGAAGAGGCCGATGGTCTTGACCACCCGGGGGGCGATCCACCAGGGGCGGCCGTCCTCGTCGATCTCGAACTGGGGCGTGCCGAACATGTAGGTGGGGTATTGGAAGCGCAGGTGGCGCACGATGTTGCGGTTGAGGGGCTCAGAGAAGGAGTATTTCATCCCTTCCTCCAGGCGCACCACAGTGGCCTCCTGGGTGACCATGTCCACGATGACATAGGCGGGCAGGCCCTGGGAGCGGTTGGTGAACCACTTGATGAGGTCAGCATAGGCGATGGGGGCGACCCGGACGGGGCGGCCCTGGTAGTTGATCTGGGTGGAGTCGTTGGAGTATTCAAACTGGCTGACCATGTCGCTGAGGGTGCCCATCTGGCGGTCGCCCAGGAAGTTGGCGGAGTCCTTGTCCAGGGTGGGGATCTCACTAAAGGAAATCTCGGCGATGTCCTCGGCGAAATTGCCATCCTCCACGGTGAGCAGATCCCGGTAGGCCGCGGCGCGGAAAAGGGGCATCGAGAGGACGGAGCCCACGATGGCCACCGCGATCAGGGCCAGAAACAGGATGCCCACAGGCAGGCACTGGGTCTTGATGAAGCGGAGGTACTCCTTGGGGCCTCCACCGCTGCTGACCACATTCATGCCGGAGGTGATCAGGGCGCTGACGACATACACCACACACAGGATGCCGATGAAGGTATAAAAATCGCTGGACTGCAGGTTGATGGGGGGCAGGGCCACATAGAAGTAGAGGAAGCCCACCACAGCGGTGACGATCAGGTTGATCAGGATCTTCCCCAGCTTGCTTGCAGGGCCTCGGCGCTTCTTGGCCGGTTGCTGTTCCATAAAAACATTCTCCTTTTGTTCCGCGGGCCCGGAGGCCAAACGAACGGGATAAGGGTAGTATAGCCTAAAATCGGCTGAAAGGCAACGGCTGGCCGGAAATTGGAAGATTAAAAAAGAGTAAAGATCCGGTCGAATCTTTTTGTAAAGTTCTTGTAAATACCGTTGACGCGCCACTTTACATTCGGTATACTACTGCTGGCATTTGGTAAGAGATCAGAAAAAAGAATGTAAAAAATGAGGGAATGAACGTGAACCTAGACATAAGCATTCTCCTGGGGCTGCTGGGCGGCCTGGCCCTGTTCCTTTACGGCATGCAGATGATGAGCGCCGGCCTGGAGGCCGCGGCGGGCAACCGCATGAAGGGCATTCTGGAGCGGCTGACCTCCAACCGCTTCCTGGGCATCCTGGTGGGCGCGGGCATTACCGCGGTCATCCAGTCCTCCTCCGCCACCACTGTCATGGTGGTGGGCTTCGTCAACTCTGGCATGATGACGCTGAAACAGGCGGTGTGGATCATCATGGGCGCCAATATCGGCACCACCATCACCGGCCAGCTCATCGCCCTGGACGTGGGCGCCGTGGCTCCCCTGTTCGCCTTTGTGGGCGTGGCCATGGTGGTCTTTTTGAAGAAGCCCCAGATTCACCACTACGGAAATATTCTGGCCGGCCTGGGCGTGCTCTTTATCGGTATGGAGATGATGGGCTCGGCCATGGAGCCCCTGCGGGAATGGCCCGCCTTTGTCAATCTGGTGAGCACCTTCTCCAACCCCGTTGTCGGCATTCTGGCGGGAGCGGCCTTCACAGCTCTGATCCAGTCCTCCTCCGCCTCGGTGGGTATCCTGCAGGCGCTGGCCCTCAGTGGGGTAATCGGCCTGGACAGCGCGGTATACGTCCTCTTCGGACAGAACATCGGCACCTGTATCACCGCCGTTTTGGCCTCCATCGGCACCAGCCGCAACGCCAAGCGCACCACCATCATCCACCTGATGTTCAACGTGTTCGGCACCGTTCTGTTCACCGTCATCTGCATGGCCACGCCGTTGACCGGGTTTATGCAGTCCATGACCCCCGACAACCCGGCGGCGCAGATTGCCAACATGCACACCCTCTTTAATATTGTGACCACCCTGCTGCTGCTGCCCTTCGGCGGATATCTGGTGAAGATCGCCATGCGCATCCTGCCCGACCGCAAGGAAGACAAGGAGGAGGGGATGCACCTGGCTTTTCTGGTGCCTATGCCTGCCTCCAAGCAGGAGCACCCCATCGGCTTTTCCGCGATGTATGTCACCCAGATCCGCCAGGAGCTCAACCGCATGATGGGCATGGCGAAGGAGAACATCGCCACCAGCTTCCAGGCAGTGCTGGAGCGGGATGTAAAGCGCGTGGAGAGCGCGGAGGCCACCGAGGAGTATATCGACTATCTCAACAAGGAGATCTCCCAGTACATCTCCAACATCATCGTGCACGAGACCAACGAGAAGGACTCCACCGCAATCAGCGCCTACTTCAAGATCACTGGCAACATCGAGCGCATCGGCGACCATGCCATGAATATCTGCGAGTACACCCAGATGCTGGACAAGAAGAAGATTCAATTCTCAGAGGAGGCTCAGGAGGAACTGAGGACCATGGAGGCCGTATGCCTGGAGGTGCTGGATCTGCTGGAGCAGGAGAGCATCGAGCCCACCGACTGGCTCACCAAGGTTTCCGCGCTGGAGCAGCGGATGGACGACATGACTGAGGAGTATCGCCGCAACCAGATGAAGCGGATGAAGCAGGGCTCCTGCTCAGACGAGGCGTGCATCATTTTCTCCGAGCTGCTTACCGACTTTGAGCGCATCGGCGACCACGCACTGAACATCGCCCAGGAGCGGGCGGGCATTGCCACCGAGGCCACCGACGCTTGACAAAAAGACCGTATCCCCGCCGGGGGACACGGTCTTTTTTTGTGGATCTCAGAGGGCGGCGCACTGGGCTTCGATGTCCGCCTCGCAGGCCTTCATGGCCTGGAGGGTGCGCTCCAGCAGGTCGTTGAGCTCCCAACCCAGGAGTTGGGCTCCCTGGGTGATGGTCTCCCGGGAGCAGCCGGCGGCAAACTTTTTGTCCTTGAATTTCTTGCGCAGACTGGACAGCTCCATGTCCTGCACGCTCTTGGAGGGGCGCATGAGGGCGGCTGCGCCGATCAGTCCGGTGAGTTCGTCCACGGCGAAGAGCACCCGCTCCATTTCGTGCTCCGGCTGGGCGTCGCCCTCCGTCATGCCCCAGCCGTGGCTGACTACCGCGTGGATGAGGGCCGAGTCCAGCCCGCGGGCCTCCATGATCTCACGCACCTTGACGCAGTGCTCCTCCGGGTAGCGCTCGAAGTCCAAGTCGTGCAGCAGCCCCGCTTGGGCCCAGAACGCCGCCTCCTCCCCGTAACCCAGCTCCCGGGCGAACCAGTTCATGACGGCCTCCACCGTCAGGGCATGGCGCAGGTGAAAGGGCTCCTCGTTATACTGCCTGAGCAGGGCCAGCGCCTGCTCCCTTGTCAGCTCCATGGTCCGACGCCTCCTTGAAAGAATAGTACCATCATACCACGAAAGGAAAGAATTTGTAAAGTGCATGGGGCGGGACTTGCCATCCTTCGGAAACCGTAATATACTAGGAGCATCCAAACATAAGGAGGGACCCATTATGAAGTATGAGATCATTGGTGAGCCCATGCCCGTTGTGGTGTGTGATCTGGAGGCCAACGAGGCCATGATCACCGAGCGGGGCTCCATGGTGTGGATGAGCCCCAACATGAAGATGGAAACCGGAGCCGGCGGTATTGGCAAAGCCTTCGGTCGCATGTTCTCCGGTGAGTCGATGTTTCAAAATACTTATACCGCCCAGGGCGGAGCTGGGATGATCGCCTTTGCCTCCAGCTTCCCTGGGTCCATTAAGGCGGTGGAGATTGACCCGGCCCACCCCGTAGTGGTGCAGAAAAGCGGCTTTCTGGCCTCTGAACAGGGGGTGGAGCTGTCCATCTTCTTTCAAAAGAAAGCGGGAGCTGGCTTTTTCGGCGGCGAGGGATTTATTATGCAGAAGCTCTCCGGCCGCGGCACGGCCTTTCTGGAGGTCGACGGCTATGCGGTGGAGTATGAGCTCCAGGCGGGGCAGAGCATGGTGGTGGACAGCGGCAACCTAGCCATGATGGATGCCACCTGCACCATTGACATTCAAATGGTGAAGGGCGTCAAGAATGTCCTCTTTGGCGGCGAGGGCCTGTTCAACACCGTGGTAACCGGGCCGGGCAAGATTCTGCTCCAGACCATGCCGGTCAGCGGGGTGGCGGCGGCGCTGGCCCCATTCTTCAACACTGGAAGCAAATAAATGGATACCCTGATGAGCCTGCCCATGACCGCCTCTGTCCTGACGGAGTATGGGGACTTGGAGGAGGCTTGCCGTTCCTGCGGCTGTGACGGCCTGGAGGTGGTATGGGGCGGTGAGGAACTGCCTTGCACGGTGCCGCAGGCGCTGCACGTGGGCTACCACCTGACCTTTTATCCAGATTGGCTGGATTTCTGGCGGGGAGACCGGGCCGCACTGACCGAGAAATTTGGCTCGGAGGAAGTGTGGCGGTCCTTTTACGGCGGCCCGGAGGGACGGGAGACCCTGCTGCGCCTCTACCGGGAGGATCTGGACCGAGCTGTGACGTGGGGGGCGCGCTATGTGGTGTTCCACGTGTCCGACGTGTCGGTGGAGGAGGGCTTCACTTACCACTGGCGGCACACCCATGAGGAGGTCATCGATGCAGCGGCGGAGGTTATCAATCTCCTGCTGGGAGACCGGGCGTGGCCCTTCGACTTCCTGGTAGAGAACCAGTGGTGGCCGGGCTTCACCTTCACCGAGCCGGAGCTGACCCGCCGTCTGCTGGACGGAATCCGGGCTGAGCGCAAGGGGATCATGCTGGATATCGGGCATCTGATGAACTGCGACACCAGCCTGCGTACCCTGGAGGAAGGGGCGGACTATGTGCACCGCATGCTGGACCGGCATGGAGGTCTTTGCCGGTACATCAGGGGGATTCATCTTCACTGCTCCCTCAGCGGGGAATATGTCCGGGCCCATACGGGTTTTCTTCCTCCGGGGTTGCCTCTGGACTATTTAAAGCGGTACGGCTTCGGCTACCGCCATATCCTGCGCATCGATACGCATCAGCCCTGGACTTCCCCTGCCATCTGTGAGGTAGTGGAGCGCATCGGGCCGGACTATTTGGTACATGAACTCTCCGCACCTGACCGGGGGGCGCGGGAGGAGGCTATCCATATTCAAAACCGCGCCCTCGGACGTGGATAAAGCGGCGGCGCATCCATTCGGATGCGCCGCCGCTTTTTACCAAAAAAAAAGCTCCGTAACCGAAAGGTTACGGAGCTTTGGCAGCGGGTGAAGGATTCGAACCCTCACATACAGAGTCAGAGTCTGCTGTGCTACCCTTACACAAACCCGCTATTTTTACTGCTCTCTCGTGAGCACGCATGTTATTATACCAAAATGGCGCAGAATGTCAATAGAAAAATGAAAAAAATTTGGAAAGAAAAATTGGGCCGGGGCGGAGCCCCGGCCCATGGCTCAAAGTCAGAACTGGTTGGGCTGGTTGTTCTTGTTCTGAGCCTGCTCCTTCTTCTTGTTCTGAGCATTCTGGCCATTGGTCTTGTTCTGACCATTCTGGCTGCGGGCCTTCATCTGGTCCGGATTCTGATTCTGCATCAAGCTCACCTCGCTTTCGCTGATTGTAGTGTACCCGGAAAAAACAAAATCATACGGAAATTTTTTTCTCAAATGGGGATACCACGGGCTGCACTTTTATGCTATAATGAACCATCATAGCTTAAAATGAAGCAAAGGGGGCAAGACACCATGAAATGTCCGTACTGCGCCCATCCGGAGAGCAAGGTGGTGGATTCCCGGCCCTCCGATGAGGGGGCCAGCATCCGCCGCCGCAGGGAGTGCCTGGCGTGCCATAAGCGGTTTACAACCTATGAGACCATGGAGAGTCTGCCTCTGGTGGTCATCAAGAAGGATGGCAGCCGCCAGACATTTGACAAAAGCAAGCTGCTCAACGGCATGATCCGGGCTTGTGAGAAGCGCCCGGTGCCCTTTGGAAAGCTGGAGGAGATTGCCAACGAAATTGAGCAGGTTCTCCAGAACGACATGGACCGGGAGATCCCCTCGGCGAAGATTGGGGAGTTGGTGATGGACCGGCTGAGAGAGGTGGACGAGGTGGCCTATGTCCGCTTCGCGTCGGTGTACCGGCAGTTTAAGGACATCGGCACCTTTATGACGGAACTCAATAAGCTGCTGGCGGAGAAATAGAAACAAAAAACAGCCTGTCGAAGCATGTATTCGACAGGCTGTTTTTTTAAGTGTCATTGTCATCTTCTCCCAACTGCTGGCGGATGTAGGGGGCGAAGATGCGCTCCAGAAGGAGGGAGTGGAGCAGGGCCAGAAGGGCGGGGGTGACTGCGATGGCCAGGAAGAAGTTGAGACACACCGTCAGGGCGGCATACAGCAGCAGCGCCAGGGCGATCGTAGAGGGCAGGTGGGCGATGGCCAGCTTGGCGCAGTTGGAGAGGAGGCCGCCCACACCGAATTCAAACTGGGAGAGGACGGGGAAGAGGTAGCACAGCAGGCCCAGCGGCAACAAAAGAAACACATAGTAGGCCATAAACAGGATGTAGCCGGCGCGGTTGAGCGATGCAGTCTGATAGAGCAGGGTATAGAGAACGAACAAAACCGCACCGACAGCCACCACCACGAGGGTGGTCAGGGCGCCAACCTTGAAATTTTCCCGGAAGGTACGAAAAAACAGGCTCCAGCTCTTGCGCTCGCTGCCGCGGATACAGCGCGCCACTGTGCGGTAGAGGGCGGCGGTGGCGGGCCCCAGGGTGAACACGGGCAGAGAGCAGACCAGCCAGAACACACTGAGGAGAAAGAGATCCACCAGCTTTTCGATCAGACGCCAGAAGTCGTTTTCCGGATTAAAAATGCCTGCGGCCATGAAGGGGCCTCCTTTTTGTCACAGGCCCGGCGACAGTTCGCCGGGCCTGTGGGTTCAGAACAGTGTGGGAATCCGCTCGGCCAGCGCGGCGGCCAGCCGGGCGTGGCTCTCCCGTGTGAGGTGCATGAAGTCAATGGGGTTGTGCGCCAAGCCAAGGGCATTGGCGTCCAGAAAGTGGCAGCGGGTTTCCGCGGCGACCGCCCGGAACTGGCCGGGCAGGCGCAGGGATTTTTCCACGCAGCCCAGTCCCATCTCCTGGGCCACGGGAGATCGCTCCACTCCCTTTCCGATGGCGGGCGGGGCGACAATCAGAAGGTTGGGCTGCCCGCCCGCCCAGCAGTCGATGGACTGTGCCTTCCGCACCAGGCGGCGCAGGCCCTTGCCGATGGCGCAGGCGTTGGCGCCCAGCCGCTCCTTGGTATCGTTGGTGCCCAGCATGACCACCAGCAGGGACACCGGCGCGTGGCTCATGAGGCATGGATAGAGGTAGGGCAGGGCGCTCAAACTCTCCTCCACCGGGTCGTCAAAGACGGTGGTGCGTCCGGGTAGCCCCTCCTCAAGAACCAGAAAGTCCTCTCCCAGGGCAGCCTGGAGGCGGCAGGTCCACCGCTCTGATTCATTAAAGCGGCGGAGGGAGCCGTCGGCGCAGTCGGCGGGATCGGCGCAGTATCCATGGGTGTTGGAGTCTCCCAGGCAGACGATGTGGCGCTTCACCGCTTACCTCAACTCGGGCAGGGAGGCGGCGGCCACGGACTGGCCTACACGGCGGGCCTTCTCGTCGGGCAGGGTGGGGTTCATGAGGCCGGCCACCTCCGGGTACTCGTCGGCCAGCACCTTCTTACAGGTGTCCAGGATGATGTCGCCGCCCCGGCCGGACATGACGCGACCCAGCAGCAGCACGTGCTTGAAGCCGTAGAAGTGGTGGTACAGGGCCAGGGAGTGGCCCAGGTACACGCCGATGGAGCGGTAGATGGCCTCGGCGGGGGAACCGCCCTGGTCCATCAGCTTCTGGACCTCCTTGAGCTTCTCAGCAGGGGAGAGGTCGGCGGACAGGCTGATGCCGGCGGCGGGAGCCAGCTTGATGACGGAGTCCTGGGAGAAGTATTTGACGCCGCAGCCGATGTCGCCGGACCACTCGTCCTCCATGGCGTTGGGGGACACGTCCACCGGGGCGAAGGCCAGCTCGTTGAGCCAACCGGTGATACAGCCGTCCGAATCCACATAGCCAACCGCTTCACTGGTGCCCATGGCAATGCCGAGAATGCTGTTTTCGCCCAGGTTCATGGCGCCGGCCAGGGCGGACACATCGCCGTCGTTGGCCACCACATAGGGCACGTCGCCGAAGGTGTCGCGGATGGCGCGGATATAGATGTCCTTCACCTTGGCGTCAAAGTCCTCCTTGGACACCTTGAGGAACAGGGAGGCATTCATGGTGCGGTTCTCGATATAGATGCCGGCGGAGGAGACGCCCACCGCGTCCACCCGGGGCATGTGCTCGGCGGCGGCCTTGAGGGCGGAGACGATGCCCTCATAGTGGTAGTCGGGGTCGGAGGTGGTCTTGGGGAACCAGACGACCTCCTCGGAGAAGACCGGCTCGCCGTCGATGACGGCGGACACCTTGCGGTCGGAGCCGCCAGCATCGAAGCCGATGCGGCAGCCGCCCAGGTGGCGGCCCACAGCCTGGGGATTGCTCTTCTCGGCAGGCACCTGGTCGCAGTACACCACCTCAAAGGGCTTCTCATAGACGTTGGACATGAAGTCGGCGTCAAAGGCGCGGGCGCCGCCCACGCGGTAGGTGGCCTTCATGGCCTCATATACGGCCTGATCGCCGCTGAGGTACACCTTGAAGCCGCCCTTCATCCAGAGCAGCATCTTGATGATGCGGTCCACATAGTAGATGTCGGCCTCGGCCATGTCCGGAGTGCCGTGGATAAAGGTTTTGTAGACCGCCACCTCGCCGCCGGCCCGCTCCACCGCGATGTCCAGCGGCTTTTTGGCGTCCTTCAGAAAGGCGGTGCAGAACTTTCCCAGGGGGAGAAAACCGGGGTCCAGTTCCGGCACGTTTTTTACTGGGACTTCAATTCCAAGATGCTTCATTGCGTAAGCCCTCCTTTTTTGTGGGAAACAGACAGGTTCCTTCCCCTATAGGCTATCAGTTTTTTTGAATCTGTCAAGCATATTTTCAGGGTTTTGAAAATAATTTTCGAAATTCTCTTGACGGGAGGGGGGAGGGCGGTTATGATGGAGGCAATGGGGGACCTCTCCCAATCAGCGAAAGGTGGGATCTGACATTATGGATCATAAGGCTCGTTTACAGAGTCACCAGAAGTGGATTCAGGAGGAACTGGAGCGCAGCATCCGGTTTTGGATGAAAAACGGCATGGACCCGGTGCACGGCGGCGTCTATACCTGTCTGGATCGGGAGGGAAAGGTGTTCTCCACGGACAAGAGTGTGTGGATGCAGGGCCGCTGCGCTTGGATCTTCGCTTATCTGTGCCACGTGTACGGAGTGAAGGAGGAGTGGCTGGCCGCCAGCAAGAGCTGCCTGGACTTCATGGAGCGGTACTGCATCAACCGGGCGGCGGGCAACCGGATGTACTTCACCGTCACCGGCGACGGCAAGCCGCTGCGTCAGCGCCGCTATTGCTTCTCCGAGGGCTTCTATGCCATCGCCAACGCCGAGTATTACGGTGTTACCGGCGACAAGGCCTGCCTGGAGCGGGCCCGCGCGGCCTACGACCTGATCTGGAACCTGAACCAGGGGCTGGTCGCCGACCCCACGGGGATGGGCCCCAAGACCATCCCAGAGACCCGCTCCGGCCGCGCCCTGGCCAACCCTATGATCTATCTGAACATCACCTCGGTCCTGCGCCGGGTGGACCCCGAGCAGGACGCGCTTTACAGCGAGCGGGCCGCCCAGTGCGTGGATGAGATTTTCCGCTACCACTACAAGCCAGAGCTGGGCTGCACCTTGGAGAGCGTCGGCCCCAACGGCGAGTTCCGGGGCGACGTGACCGAGGGCCGGGTGGTCAACCCCGGCCACGACATCGAGTGCTCCTGGTTCCTGATGGAGGACGCCAACCGGAAGGGCGACAAGAAGCAGCATGAGGTGGCGGTCAAAATCTTTGACCAGGCCATCGAGGCCGGCTGGGACTACGAGTACGGCGGCCTGCTCTACTTCATCGACTGCCTGGGGCGTCCCCCTGAGGCCTATGAGCACGACATGAAGCTCTGGTGGCCCCACGACGAGATCCTCATCGCCAGCCTGATGATCTACCGCGACACCGGCGACGAGAAGTACCTGACCTGGTTTGAGCGCACCCTGGACTACTGCAAGGAGCACTTCTCCGATCCCGAATACGGCGACTGGTACGGCTACCTGCGCCGGGACGGCAAGCCCACCATGCCCGCCTGTAAGGGCAGTACGTTCAAGGGGCCCTTCCACCTGCCGCGGATGCTGGTGATGTGTGACCAGATGCTGGGACAGCTCCTGGCCGGACAGTGAGGGGGCAGTTATGCCCTTTGGAAATGTATTTGAAAAGATCAACAGTGAATACTACCAGCTGACCAGCGCGGAAAAGAAGGTGGCCGACTATGCGGTGATTCACCAGCAGAAGACCCAGTTCATGTCCATCTCCGAGCTGGCGGAGGAGGCCGGCGTGGCGGAGGCCACTATCTCCCGCTTCTGCAAGCGGCTGGGTTACAAGGGGTACAGCGCGTTCAAGCTTGCCGTAGCCAACTCCACGGCACGGCGGGTGGAAGCCCCTACCGTACCGGGGGAGATCCGGCCGGAAGACAGCATTGAGGAGCTGTGTCAGAAGCTCTACGCCGCTGACCGGGATGCCATGGCCCAGACGGTGGAACTGATCCGCCCGGACAGCGTCCGGAAGGCGGCGGATCTGCTCTTTTCCGCGGAAAAGGTGCTGTGCATGGGGCAGGGGGGGTCCATGATCCTGGCTCAGGAGTGCGCCCATCTGTTCAGCACCGCCCGGCCCAACTTCTACGCGGTGCTGGATTCCCACATGCAGGCCATCGCCGCCTCCCACCTGACGGCCCGGGACGTGGTACTGTATTTTTCCTACTCCGGCTCCACGGAGGAGCTGCTGAAAAACCTGAAAATCATCCGGGACCGGAGAGCGGTGGCCATCCTGGTCACCCGGTTCCCCAAATCCCCCGGTGCGGCCTATGCCGACGTAGTGCTTCAGTGCGGCTCTCTGGAGGGGCCCCTCCAGGGCGGCTCGGTGGCGGCCCGTGTAGCGCAGCTCTACCTGATGGACGTGCTGTTCCATGAGGTGTGCCGCAGGGATGTGCAGGGCAGTGCGGAGACAAGGGAGGCCGTGGCGGAGGTGCTTTCAGACAAGCACATTTGACCGCGTATTGCAAAACGTGAAAGAAATTTGCAGAATTTTTGGAGAAATAAAATTTTCTTCGAAAAGCATATTGACAAAACACCCTCGGAATTATACAATCTACACAACGGACGAGATGTCCTGGAAAGAAAAATTTATCGAAAATGAGGAGGAAGAACAATGAACATAAAGAAACCTCTTGCGCTCCTGCTCGCCGCCGGTATGACTCTGGGGCTGGCCGCCTGCGGCAACGGCTCCCAGGGTAACAGTGAATCCCCCGCGCCCGGCGGCGAGACCGGCGGCAGCTCCAGCGGCACCGTTGAACTCAACCTCTGGTCCTTCAATGTCGGTGGGTTTGCCGAGGCATCCAATTGGGAGCCTATCATTGCTGCTTTCAATGAGCAGAATCCCAATATCAAGATCACCGTCACTCCCATCAACTATCAAGACGGTGATCAGAAGCTGACCTCCGCCATCACCGCTGGCACCGGCCCCGACATCATTTTCGAGGGCCCCGAGCGTATCGTGGGCAACTACGCCCGTGAGGGCCTGATGGTGGATCTGTCCGACCTGTGGGAGACTGGCGGCTCCGACATTGCCGAGGGCATCTCCTCCGTGTCTCAGTTGGACGGCACCTACTACATGTATCCCCTGAGCGTGGCCGCCCACTGCATGGCTATCAACTATGATGTCTTTGAGGCGGCTGGTGCCCTCCAGTATATCGACGAGGAAACCCGCACCTGGACCACCGACAACTTCGTAAAAGCCATGGAGGCCGTTCGTGACGCCGCGGCGGCGGGCACCGTCAACGTTGCCACCCCCGGCATCATCTACTGCGGAGCCCAAGGCGGGGACCAGGGTACCCGCGCCCTCGTCAACAACCTGTACTCCGACTACTATGTCAATGAGGACGGCACCTCCTACCTCGCTAACAGCGAGAACAACGTCAAGGCTCTCAAGCTGCTGCAGGATATGGTGAACAACGGTTCCATGTCCGCCAATGCCAGCTTTGCCGCGGCCGACGAGCTGCAGGCCTTCGCCAACCAGACCTGCGCCGTGAGCTTCTGCTGGAACTACGCCAACTACACCCAGTATGCCGCTCAGACCCAGTTCACCCCCTTCGCCATGGCATTCCCCTCTGACGACGGCAAGCCCGAGCTGGAGATGGCCGGCCCCTATGGCTTCGGCGTGTTCAACAACAAGGACGAGGCCAAGATTGAGGCTGCCAAGAAGTTTGTGCAGTTTGTCTGCGACGACCAGACTGTCGGAGTCGAGGCGGTAAAGGCTACCGGTTTCTTCCCTGTCCACTCCGACTGGGGCGATGTCTACACCGGCGACGCTGACGCCGAGACCCGTGCCCCCTTCGCCCTGATGAGCGACTACCTGGGCCGCTATTACAACCTGACTGGCGGCTGGACCGAGCAGCGCGGTTACTGGTGGCCCATGTTGACCGAGATCATGACCACCGGTGCCGATGTGCAGACCGCGGCCGATAAGTATGCGGCGCAGGCTAATGCCAATATCGGCTGAACCTGACCGAAGGAACCTGAATGCGCATATCTGTGCCCGCTCCCTGCTGAGAGGGGGCGGGCACAGCTTCCTTTCACCGGAGTGGTGAAGGAAAAGGCAAATACCACTTGAAAGAGGGGAGACATTCATGACGCAAAATACCGTGGCGGCCCAGGCCGGACGGAAGCCCCAAAAAAAGTCCCAATTCTCCGGCATGAGCCGCGCCCTGGTACGGAGAGAGACCATCTCCGCCTATCTGTTCCTGCTGCCCAGCCTGATCTTCTTCGTTACCTTCGTGGTCGTACCCATGTTCATCTGCCTGTTTTACAGTTTTACGAAGTATGGCTTGGGCGGTATCAAGGGGTTCGCAGGACTGGAGAACTATATCAAGCTCTTTCAGGACCCTATTTTTCACAAGGGCTTCCTGAATACACTGATTATCGTGGTGGTGGCGGTGCCTTGTGTCACCGCTTTCTCCCTGTGGGTGAGTTCCGCCATCTATAAGATGCACTCTATTTCCCGCTCCTTCTTCCGCTGTGTGTTTTACCTGCCGGTGGTCACCGGATCGGTGGCCATCACGGTGGTGTGGAAGTGGATTCTGAACCCCTACAATGGCATCCTTAACCAGGTGGCGGGCACGACTGGCTTTGACTGGCTGGGCAACCCTAAAACCGCTATCTGGTTTATAATCCTGATTCTGTTTACCACCTCTATCGGCCAGCCCATCGTGTTGTACGTGGCGGCTCTGGGCAACGTGGATCAGTCCCTCATTGAAGCCGCCCAGGTGGACGGCGCCACCAAGCTCCAGGTTTTCTGGAAGATCAAGTGGCCTCAGATCATGCCCACTACCCTCTACGTGCTGGTTATCACGACTATCAACTCCTTCCAGTGCTTTGCGCTGATCCAGTTGCTGACCAAGGGTGGGCCGCTGAACTCCACCATGACCATTATGTACCAGGTCTATGACACCGCCTACCGGCTGTACGACTTGGGCTACGCCTGCGCGATCGGTGTCGTTTTGGCCGTCATCATCGCCATTTTCTCCGCCATCCAGTTCAAAGTGGCGAAGACAGACTGAGGAGGGAGTGAGAAAATGAGTGCAAATACGACCCCGGTCAAAGTGAAAAAGACCGACCTGAGTGGCACCTCCACAGCCTATAAGGTGTTTGCCGTAGTGATTCTGATCATGTTGGCCATCTTCTTCCTGTTCCCGCTGTACTGGATTGTCACCGGCTCCTTCAAGAGTGCTATCGATATTAACGCCAAGGTGCCCGTCTGGTTTCCGATGAATCCCACGATGGGAAACTATGATAAGCTGTTTGCAAAGCCGGCCTTCCTGTGGCTGTTCAATATCGTGTTTATTTCTGCTATGGCAATGATCCTGACCTGCATCACCGCCGCCCTGGCTGGTTATGCGCTGGGCAAAAAGCGGTTCTACGGCCGGACCATCCTGTTTACCATCATCATCTGCGCCATGGCTCTGCCCAAACAGGTCATTGTTATCCCTCTGGCTCAGGAGATGAAGCTGCTGCACATGAGTGACACCTTGTGGGCGGTCATCCTGCCCACGGTGGGCTGGCCCTTCGGTGTCTTCCTGATGAAGCAGTTCTCTGAGACGATCCCTAATGAAATTCTGGAGGCTGCCCGGGTGGACGGCGCCGGGGAGCTGAAGACCTTCTTCAGCGTGGTGTTCCCCATGATCAAGCCCGGCATCGGCGCTCTGGCCATTTTTACCTTTGTAAATACCTGGAATGACTATTTTCTTCAGTTGGTTATGCTGACCAGTGAGGAGAAGTGGACCCTGCCCCTGGCTATCGCTAACATGCAGGGCGAGATGTCCTCCGACTTCGGCCTCATCATGGCCGGGGCGGCCTTGGCATCCATCCCCATTATTGTGGTGTTCATCGCGTTCCAGAAGTACTTTACCCAGGGAATAGCCATGGGAGCAGTCAAGGGCTGACGCGCCGCTCGTGCTGCCCCTCCGCTGGCACAGCCAGCGGAGCCTGCGCTACAAATGTGCCGCCAAAAGAACGGAGCCTCTATAAAATGAGATTCTGATTGAGAAGAGAGAAGGATACTATCATGAGCGATTTGAAGAAATACCACGGTGTTATCCCCGCGTTTTACGCCTGCTATGACGAGGAAGGGAATATCTCACCGGAGCGGGTGCGGGGCCTGACCCGCCACCTGATTGGCAAGGGCGTAAACGGCCTGTATGTGGGCGGTTCCTCCGGCGAGTGTATCTATCAGGGCGTGGAGGAGCGCAAGGTGGTGCTGGAGAACGTGATGGCCGAGGCCAAGGGCAAGGTGGTTGTCATCGCCCACGTGGCATGCAACAACACCGCCGACAGCCAGGTGCTGGCCGCCCACGCGGAGAGCCTGGGGGTGGACGCCATCGCCTCCATTCCTCCCATCTACTTCCACCTGCCCGAGTACGGCATCGCCCAGTACTGGAATGATATCTCCGCCGCCGCCCCCAACACCGACTTTGTCATCTACAACATCCCCCAACTGGCGGGGGTGGCCCTGACCACCTCTCTGCTGCGGGAGATGAAGAAAAACCCCCGTGTGATCGGCGTGAAGAACTCCTCCATGCCAACCCAGGATATCCAGATGTGGCATGACGAGGATCTGCTCGTTTTTAACGGGCCCGATGAGCAGTTCATCTCCGGTCTGGCCATGGGCGCCTGCGCCGGCATCGGAGGTACCTATGCCGTTATGCCCGAGCTCTTCCTGAAGGTGTATGAGCACTTCCAGAAGGGTGAGATGGAGGCGGCCCGCCAGATCCAGAATGAGATTGACCACATCATCTACAAGATGTGCTCCGCCCACGGCAACCTGTACGCCGTGCAGAAAGCAATTTTGGCCAAGGACGGCGTGCCCTGCGGTTCGGTCCGCAAGCCCATGCCCGCCCTGATCGACAGCGATGCGGCTGTAGTGGACGAGGCCCACGCTATGATCGCCGCCGCCGTGGCTAAGTTCTGCTGATCCATTGGAACGCCCCAGGGGCGGGCGTAGGCTGCGCCCGTCCCACTCTGTAAAGATAGGAGATGGTTGCAATGCGCATTTATCAAGCCGAAAACTACAAGGCCATGAGCCGCCGGGCGGCCAACATTATCTCTGCGCAGGTGATCTACAAGCCCAACTGCGTGCTGGGTCTGGCCACCGGCGGTACCCCCGTAGGGCTCTATCAGCAGCTTGTGGAGTGGTATAAGAAGGGCGACTTGTCCTTCGCGGAGACCCGCTCCGTCAACCTGGACGAGTACCTCGGGCTGTCCCCCCACCATGAGCAGAGCTACCGCTATTTCATGCAGGACAATCTCTTCGACCATATTGACATCCATCCGGAGAACACCCACGTGCTCAACGGCCTGGCCAAGGACCCCGATGCCGAGTGTGCGGCCTATAATAAACTCATTGCGGAGCTGGGTGGCATTGACCTCCAGTTGCTGGGCATGGGCCATAACGGCCACATCGCCTTCAACGAGCCCGGCGACGACTTCGGCCTGGAGACCCACGTGGTGGATCTGACCGAGAGTACCATTGAGGCCAACAAGCGTTTCTTTGAGAGCCGTGATGAGGTGCCCCGCCACGCCCTGAGCATGGGTATCAAGAACATCATGAACGCCCGCCGCATCCTGATGGTGGTCAGCGGCGAGGAAAAGGCGGACATTGTCTGCAAGGCGTTTATGGGCCCCGTGACCAAGGAGGTTCCCGCCTCTGTGCTCCAGCTCCATCCTGACGTAACTCTGGTGGGCGACAAGGCCGCCCTTCACAAGCTGGTGGAAGCAGGTGTGACCGTATGCGGATAACCGGCGCTCAAGTGTTCGACCTGCAGGAGGGCTTTGTCCAGCGGGACATCTGCTTTGACGGCCGCCTGCTCTCTGGCTCCAGCGCGGACGGGAAGACCTATGACGCCTCCGGCTGCTATGTGATCCCCGGTCTCACCGACGTCCACTTCCACGGCTGCATGGGCCGGGACTTCTCCGACGCCGAACCAGAGGGCCTGGAGATTATGGCACAATATGAGCTCTCCCGGGGGGTCACCCAGATCTGCCCTGCCGGTATGACCCTGACGGAGGAGCAGCTCACCAAGATCTGTCAGGTGGCCGCCGCCCATCGGGCCGCCGATAAGCCCGGCGCCGCCCTCTGCGGCATCAATCTGGAGGGACCCTTCCTCTCCATGGCCAAAAAGGGCGCACAGAACGGCGCGTGGCTCCACGCCCCCGACGTGGCTATGTTCCGCCGCCTGATGGCCGCCTCCCAGGGACTGGTCAAGCTCGTTTCCATTGCCCCGGAGGAGCCGGGTGCCATGGAGTTTATTGAGGCGGTGGAGGGAGAAGTCACCGTGTCCATCGCCCATACCACGGCGGACTATGACACCTCTATGGAGGCTTTCCGTCTGGGGGCCCGGCAGGTGACCCATCTGTTCAACGCCATGCCGGCCTTCAGCCACCGGGCCCCCGGTGTGGTGGGAGCCGCCCTGGACACCCCCCTGTGCAATGTGGAGCTCATCTGTGACGGCGTGCACATCCACCCCTCGGTGGTGCGGGCCGTGTTCAAGATGTTCGGCTCCAAGCGGGTTATCCTGATTTCCGATACTATGCGGGCCGCCGGCATGCCTGACGGCGACTATACCCTGGGCGGTCAGGCCGTTCAGGTCAAGGGCAACCGGGCTACCCTGAGCGACGGCACCTTGGCAGGCTCCGTCACCGACCTGATGAAGTGCATGAAGACCGCTGTATCCTTCGGTATCCCCCTGGCGGATGCCGTGCGGGCCGCCGCCGTCAACCCGGCTATGGCCATCGGCATCTTCAGCCGGGTGGGCAGTCTGGAGCCCGGCAAGCGGGCCAATGTGGTGGTTCTGGATCAAAATCTCGACGTCAAGGACGTCTTCTTCCGCGGCGAGCTGGTCAGCCGGTAAACGTGCGCCCCAAAATTCAAGCCTTCCGACCCTACTCCATTTTCATAGGGCGGAGGAGCGGTCAAAAAGGAGGAACGCCCGCCGGGCCGGCGGTGCGGCAGTGTGGAGACCTGCCGTAACGTCCGCAGAGTGACGCTCTCTGCGGGCAAGAGGGTATTTGCGGAGGCATTGCCCTTACGGCCCTGAACATGGCAACTGTATCCCTGAAGAATGTGAAGAAGATCTATGACAACAAGGTGACCGCGGTTCACGACTTCAACCTGGAGATTGCGGACAAGGAGTTCATCGTCCTGGTCGGCCCCTCCGGCTGCGGCAAGTCCACCACGCTGCGGATGATCGCCGGCCTGGAGGATATCTCCGAGGGCGATCTGGTCATCGGCGGCAAGCGGATGAACGACGTGGAGCCGAAGGACCGGGACATCGCCATGGTCTTCCAGAGCTACGCCCTGTACCCCCACATGACCGTATATGAGAACATGGCCTTCGCCCTGAAGCTGCGCAAGGTGCCCAAGGAGGAGATCGACAAGAAGGTGCGGGAGGCGGCCGAGATTCTGGACATCACCCAGTACCTGGACCGCAAGCCCAAGGCGCTGTCCGGCGGCCAGCGCCAGCGCGTGGCCATCGGCCGCGCCATCGTCCGTGATCCCCAGGTGTTCCTGATGGACGAGCCGCTGTCCAACCTGGACGCCAAGCTGCGCAACCAGATGCGCGCGGAGATCATCAAGCTGCGCCAGCGCATCAACACCACCTTCATCTACGTCACCCACGACCAGACCGAGGCCATGACCCTGGGCGACCGCATCGTCATCATGAAGGACGGCTTCATCCAGCAGATCGGCACCCCCCAGGAGGTGTTCGACCAGCCCGCCAACCTGTTCGTGGCCGGCTTCATCGGCTCGCCCCAGATGAACTTCTTCGACGGTGAGCTGGAGAAGAAGGACGGCAAGTACCAGCTCAAGGTGGGCGAGGCCACCGTGGTGCTGGGCGGCAAGGCCCAGGAGCTGCTGACCGGGAAGGGCGTGGGCGAGCGCAAGGTGACTGTGGGCATCCGTCCCGAGCACATCGCCTTTGCCGCTGCCCCTGGCAGCGATACCGTGTCCAGCAAGGTGGACGTGTCCGAGATGATGGGCAGCGAGGTGTACCTGCACGTCAACGCCGTGGGGCGCGACGTGGTGCTGCGCATCCCCACCACCGACCTGCCCGCCGAGCACCGGGCCGGCATCCCCTACGGCACGGAGATCAACTTTGCCTTCCGCCCCGACCTCATCCACCTCTTTGACCCTGAGACCGAGAAGAACCTGATGTACTAAGGGCATTGCTCTCCGCCGATTTGTAGAACCGCCCGGACAAGCCGCACCCAGAGGAGGTGAGCGATGGAACTCTGAAGCAGACCGTTTTACCGAAAGAAAAAGGGAGGATTGCGCATTGAAAAAGATTTTTCGAGTCTGTATAGCATTGCTTCTATGTTTTTCTTTGGTTACCCCGGCATTCGCCCTGGACGGAATATGGCACAATCCCTATGGCATTGATGATCTCTATGACCATGAACCCACCGAGATATACCCTCTGACTCCCATCGCCGGTGAGATGATTTATATCAAGAGCACAACATGGCCGGTGGAGGCAGGACAGTCAGTGTGGCTCACCTATACGAAGAATGGGGAGCCCCAACCGGATATCGGCGCAGAATGGAAGTACAACAGCGGAAACAACAGCTATTGGGAGGCTGCTATTGGTCCTTTTGAAAAGGGTGATGTTATTGAGTATACCGTCTTTGCAGACAAAGATGGGCAGAACACGCAGTCTATTGGCCCGTTCTCTTTCCACGTAGTGGAATGGGAAAGGGCGCAGTCTGTAGAACTCGGTTCACAGGAAGATGGCCTTGTTGTTCTGAATGTAACGTCTGACCAAGGGGATTCTACGCCTAAGCTGGGGCTCAGCTTCCCATCTGCTGATGTCCTGCGCTTCCAGTTTTCCCCGCTGGGAGATGTGGCCTTCGAGGCAGGGGCTGCTGACTACAGTATTGAAGAGGACAGCAATAGCATCATTATTTCCACCAGCGCACTTGAAGTGACGGTTACAAAGTCGCCTTATGGCGTGGAAGTGCGGGATTTGGATACCGGCAAACTTCTGACACAGAACGGAGGCACTGGTAGCGAGCTATCCTGGCTGACGGATGGCGCCGGCTTCGTGAAAAATTTCCGTGGCAGGTATGAATCGCCTTCCAGTGAAAAGTTTTACGGATTTGGGGAGCGTTATAACGGAATTGAAAAGCGTGGAGAAACGGTGGATATTTACGTTTATAACCAGTACCAGAATCAGGGCGAAAGAAGCTATCTGGCCGTACCGTTTTTCTATTCCAGCAAGGGATACGGCTTGTATCTTGATTCCACCTATTACGCTCAGTTCGATATGGCAGACAGCGATCCGAACCAGTATACCTTTACCGTGAATACCTCTGGTGATGATCCTGTGCTGGATTATTATATTATCAGCGGAACGCCGGAAGAGGTGATTGGCGGCTATTCCGAGCTTAGTGGGAAGCCCCAGGATATGCCCAAATGGGCATTTGGGCTTTGGATGTCCGCCAATGAGTGGGATAGACAGTCCGAGGTGCTTTCGGCCGTAGAAAACGCAGAGGCCTATGACATTCCGGCCTCTGTAGTGGTCTTGGAACAGTGGAGCGACGAAAACACCTTCTATATCTTCAATGACAGCACCTATACGGCGAAGCCGGGCGGAGAGGCGTTTTCCGGCAGTGACTTTACCTACAGCGAGAAATGGCCTGATCCCGCCTCTATGGTGGATACCATCCATGACAATGGGATGAAGGTGCTGCTGTGGCAGATTCCTGTGCTCAAATACACCGATTATGCCTGGGAGCAGAAGGACAATGACGAGGCATACATGATTGAGCAAGGCTACGCCGTCGGAGACGGCGAGGGAGGCCAATACCGTATCCCATCCTCCGGGTGGTTCGGCAATAGCCTGCTTTTGGACTTCACCAATCCGGACGCGGTGGACTGGTGGATGTCTAAGCGTGCTTACCTGTTCGATGATATTGGAATTGATGGCTTCAAGACCGATGGCGGTGAAATGGTCTGGGGCCGCAATACCTCCTTCTACGACGGAAGCGATGGCCTGGAAATGCGCAATGAGTATCCGAATGCCTATATCGAAGCGTATTACGACTTTACAGAGGAAAACACCGGTACCGGTATGACCTTCAGCCGCGCCGGCACCGCAGGCGTCCAGTCCACCGGCGTATTCTGGGCTGGCGATCAGTCTTCCACCTTTGATGCGCTTCAAGATTCGATCAGCGCCGGTTTAAGTGCTGGTATCTCTGGCATCCCATTCTGGGGATGGGATCTGGCTGGATTCACCGGCGATTTCCCAACCGCAGAGCTGTACAAGCGCAGCACCCAGGCAGCGGCGTTTGCGCCTATCATGCAGTTCCATAGCGAGAAGGCAAATCCCAGCCCCAGCGAGGAACGCAGTCCCTGGAATGTGCAGGAGCGCACCGGAGATGATACCATCATCCCCACGTTCCGGTATTATGTGAATACCAGAATGAACATTCTGCCCTATATTTATAGTGAGGCACAGCAGTGCACAGAGGATGGCACCCCGCTGATGCGTGCCATGATGATCGACTTCCCGGAGGATCCGGAAGCCTACGACTTAGAAGAGCAGTATATGTTTGGCCGGTCGCTTCTTGTGGCACCTGTCCTCGAAGAGGGGCAGACCGTAAAGGAAATCTATCTGCCCGAAGGCGAGTGGATTGATTTCTTCCACAACGCTCTCACCGCCGGAGGCGGCACAAAGAATTACTACTGCGATGTAGATTCTATCCCTGTCTACGTTCGCAATGGGAGCATTATTCCCATGAATCTCAACGAAGATTATGAATTGGGCGGCTCCATCGGCAACGATGTGGACAACTACACGAATCTGACTTTCCGGGTATACCCGAAGGGTGATAGTAGCTATACACTTGTCCACAGCGACCGGTCCACGATGACCGTAAGCGCCAGCGAGGACTTTAAGAACAGCTCGGTATCCGTCTCTATCCCCGCTGCCGCTATTCCGGTCACTACGCAAGTGTTCGGCACGGAGCCGACTGGTGTCACGGTCAACGGGCAGGCCATCCAGCCCGCTGCTACCTTGGATGAATTCCAAGCTGCTCAGACGGCCTATTACTACAGCAGCAGCGAGAAGCTGGTCTATATCAAGACCGCCGCCGGTGACGCTTCTGAAATTGAGATTGAGGGGATCTATCAGGCTCCCTATGAAGCGGAACATGCGGAGCAGGCCAATGTAGCCGTAAACACAGATCACGAAGGCTATTATGGTGAGGGCTTTGTGGACCAGTTTGCCTCTGAAGGCTGTGCGGTCACGTTTACTGTGTACTCTGACAGCGACACCGCTCTGCTGGACGTTCGCTACTCTGCAGGGACTGAGGCGGCCCAGCGGACTCTGCTTGTAAACGGAGAGTCCATACTGCTCGACCTGCCGAAAACGCAAGACTGGGATAGCTGGAACACAGTATCTGTTCCTGTCGAATTGGTGCCGGGGCAAAATACAATTACAATTTCCTATCAGGCGGGGAACTTCGCCGGAATCAACCTAGACTGTATCTCACTTCGGAATCAGTGACGACTTGAACCAACACAGGGAGGTGCATGGGGCTTCCCTATGCACCTCCCTGTTGTCTTATTAAGGAGGAACTGTATGCGGACGATAAGAAAACGGCTGCTTGCCCTCTTGCTGACGGCCGCTATGCTGGGCACCTTGTTTACGGGCCTTCCGCTTGCTTCAGCCGCATCGGAGGCGCTCGGAAATGTGACTGATGCTGCAGTAGATGGAAATGTGCTTCTACTGACGATTGACAGCGGCGGGAGCGCGTCAGATCTGCTTACGTTGGAAGTATGCCAAGACAATATCCTTCGGGTAGATTACCAGCCAGAGTCTGTGGAACCCAGCCCAGACACCCCGATTATTGACCCTGAGCTTACTTGGGATACCACTACGGCAACGGAAATCGACATTACCGGCGATCCCATTGTGATCCAGACAGACGGCATGCGCATTGAAATCAGCCGTACGCCATGCCGCATGACGGTGATGCAGGCCGACGGAACTACGCTGTTCTGGGAACCAGAGAGCGGAGGCATCTACCACGACGGGGTGCGCTTCGTACGCGCTGAATCCAGCAATATGTATGGTATTCATGGATTTGACTGCTTCAGCGATAATGGGAACCTTCTGCGGAACGACAACAGCTCTACGGCCGCAGCAGGGCAGCAGGGAAATTCCGGCGGCCCGTTTATGTGGTCAACTGCCGGATATGGTATTCTGGTGGACTCTGACGGCGGCTATCCCTATACAAACTCCACCGACCGCAAGATGGAATTCTATTATGGGGGAACGCCGGCGGAGGGCCGCCGCTACGAGAAAGAAGACGTAGAATATTTCATCATGCTGGGAGAGCCGAAGGAGATTATGGCCGGCTTCTCCAAAATCACAGGGACATCTCCCATGATGCCAAAATGGTCTTTGGGATTCTCCAACTTTGAGTGGGATATCGACGAAGACGAGTTCTATGAAATGGTAGAGCTGTACCGGGCCAAGAATATTCCGATTGATGGCTATGCTTTTGATTACGACTGGAAACGTTATGGCGATGATAATTACGGGGAATTCACCTGGAATACGGATAACTTCCCCTCTGCGGCCTCCACGCAGCTAAGGGAGGATATGGAATCCAAGGGTATTAAGATGATTGGCATCACCAAGCCCCGTGTGGTGACCAAGCTCTCTGACGGAACACCGACTGAACAAGGTGTGGACGCAGAGGCCGGAGACTACTTCTATCCGGGCCACTATGAATACACAGACTACTTCCTGCCTGTGACCGTGCGCAGCATTGATCCCTACAAAGCAGCGGAACGGAACTGGTGGTGGCTCCACTCCCAGGATGCTTTCGATCGGGGCATCGTTGGATGGTGGAACGATGAGACGGACAAGGTCTCCTCAAATGGTGCAGATTACTGGTTCGGCAACTTTACCACAGCCTTTATTTCTCAGGCCATGTATGAAGGACAGCGGGAATATACCGATGACAGCGTCCGTGTCTGGCAGACTGCACGCAATTACTATCCCGGTACGCAGAGGTACGCCACCAGCATCTGGTCCGGTGACGTGGCAACCCAATTCTACAAGGGAGAACGGGTATCTTGGGCGGCTGGACTAAATGAGCAAAAGGCTGCGATGCTGTCCACCATCAATAACGGGCAGCCCAAGTGGGGCAGCGATGGCGGCGGCTTCAACCAGAACTCCGGGAACATTGAAAACCCCAGTCCGGAGCTCTACACCAGATGGCTGCAATTCGCTTCTATGAGTCCGGTTTTCCGCGTCCATGGAACAAATCATCAACAGCGCCAGCCTTGGTACTTTGGTACAACGGCGGAAGAAGTGACCAAGTCCGCCATTCAGCAGCGGTATTCCCTGATCCCGTACATGTATTCTTATGAGCGGGAGGCCTATGACTCCGGTTTGGGGCTGGTGTATCCCCTGCTGTTCGGCTATCCCGACGACGAAAACGTGGCTGACTACTCCGATGCCTGGATGTTTGGAGAGTGGCTGCTCGTTGCCCCTATCACAGAACGTGGTCAATCCGTGAAGTGGATCTATCTGCCGGAAGGCACCTGGATTGACTATAATCGCGGCACTGTTTATGAGGGCGGCCAGTATATTCCCTACAGCCTCAATAGCGAGTCTTGGACCGACATTCCGATGTTTATCAAAGAAGGCGCCATTATTCCGAAGCAGGACGTGCAGGACTATGTCGGACAGGAAACTGTGGATCATGTGACGGTAGACATCTTCCCGAGCGGCCGGGAGACCAGCTTCCGCTATTATGATGACGATGGAGAAACCTATGACTATGAGGACGGCGTGTATTTCACACAGGAAATCTCCGTGCAAGGTACCGGAAATACCGAAGTGAAGATCGGTGCAGTCGATGGAAGCCACAACTCCGGATTGGACTACTATTACTTGGCCGTCCATGGCCAGGCGGCTACCGAGGTTACCAGCAACGGGAGCCTGCCCTATTATGATGACTATAATGCGCTGTTAGCGGCACCTGGAGAAGGCTGGACAGTGGGCAAGGATGTGTATGGGGATGTAACCTATATCAAGGCCTATGCCGCTTCTGACAGCAACAGCACTTACACGCTCAAAGGCAGCAGCCCTGTCGATACGGATGGTCAGACCTATGAGACGGAGTATGCCTCCCTCTTTGGTGCCTCTACAGACACGCAGGCCTCTGTGAATCAGAATCACTCCGGCTACTCCGGAACGGGGTTTGTGGACAAGCTGGAAGCCGACGGCGCTGGCGTTACTTTCTATGCTAAGGTAGCCAATGCAGGCGATTATGACGTCACCTTCCGGTATGCCAACGGTGATGCAGCAGAGAAATCTCTGTCTGTCTATGTCAACGGTTCTTATATTGGCAAAACCGCTATGCCCTCCACCGGAGACTGGGACACCTGGGCGGATTGCCTGATGCAGCTTCCGCTGGCGGCAGGAAACAACATCATCACCCTTAAGCATGAGGATGCCAGCGGAGACACCGGCTATGTCAACTTGGATTCTTGCACTGTGCCGTTCTATCCGGAAGTGATCACCGCAGAGGCCGAGAACGCCGCGCTCTACGGCACCGCCGGCACAAATCAGGATCACTGGAATTACAGCGGAAGCGGCTTTGTTGACGGGATGACTTCCGCCGGTGCGGGCGCTGAGTTTGAGATTACGGTTCCGAAGGACGGAAGCTATGAGGCCTCTATCCGTTACTGCAATGGCACCCAGGCCACGAAAGACCTGAATCTGTATGTCAACGGTTCCTATATAGAGACAATCTCTTTTGGAAGTATCGGCGGAAACTGGAACGAGTGGCAGGAGCTTACCCAGACGCTGGAGCTTGATGAAGGCCGGAATGTCGTTGCGCTGCGTTACGACAGCAGCAACTCCGGCAATGTAAATCTGGACAAGCTGTCAGTGAAGACAGAGCCCGACGCCACAATTTCGGTCCCCTTGGTAGACAATGGCGGATTCGAGCGGGACACCTCACAGAGCGGCGCCTGGACAGAGTGGCACCCTGATGGTCAGGCAGTGGCCTATGGAGTAGACTCCGGATCTGGCACAAATCCGCCAGAGTCCCCATATGCCGGCGATAAGCGGGTTTACTTCTACAGCAACAGTGCATACCAGCAGAGCATCCACCAGGGAATCAATCTTCCGAATGGAACCTATACCGTTCAAGCCTGGATAAAGGTTTCCAATACGGCTCCAGACATTGGACGCATGGAGGTCACTGGTTATGGAGGCGACAGCATCTATGTTGATATGCCTTATGCAGGAACCGGGTGGAGGCTGGTTGAGACGGATATCACCGTTACAACAGGTTATCTGGACATTGGGTTCTACTGCTCCAGCCTAGGCGGTACAACTGTGCATATAGACAATGTGAAGATTTTGAATAAATAGCGGAATTTAATGAGTTAACTAAAAGATTATTATCTAAATATACTTAAATCGAAGAACATACCCGAAGAGGGACGGGCCTCCGCAAAAGCGGAGGCCCGTCCCTCTCTATCGGATTCGCATGTCAGGAGGGGGAAAGCTAGACAAATGCAAGAGAGAGCGCTGGAACAAAGGACAAAATCAACAGCAATACACAGGAGACCAGGAAAAATGGTACGACCCATTTGAGCATGCTCTCCATCTTGATTTTGGCTACAGCCGCACCCACGAAGAGGTTGCAGCCATAAGGAGGCGTACACAGACCAACAGCTAGGTTTACCGACATGACAACACCGAAGTGAATGGGATTGATGTTGAACGCCTGAATGGTAGGCAGCAGCATAGGCGCGATGATGATGATGGCGGGCACGGTATCCAGAAAACAGCCCACGATTAGCAGAAACACATTGATGACCAGCAACAACACTACAGGACTGTCGGACAGATTGGCCATGAAGTTGGTGATCATCTGGGGGACCTGTTCGAAGGTCATGAAGGTGGAGAACACTGTGGAGGTGCCCAGCAGGAAGGAAGTAACGCCGTTGAGGACAGCGGCGGACACAAAAGTTTTATACAGGTCCTTCCAAGTCATGTCGTGGTACACGAACAGGGACACGATGATGGAGTACACAACGGAGACAGCGGCGGCCTCAGTGGGAGTGAAGAAGCCAGAGTAGATGCCACCTAGGATAATAAAGGGAGAGAGCAGAGCCCAGAACCCGTCCTTGGTGGCCTTGCCTACCCGGTGTAGCCGTTCTTTCCAGAACTGGATCATGGGAATCCTTTCTCCGCCGGGCCCAAGCTCGGGTTTGTGGACCTCGGTGCCAGTGCGCTTGCAGATGATGATGTTCACCATCAGAAACACCAGGCCGATCATAACGCCGGGGATGATACCGGCCTTGAAGAGATCAGGCACGGAGGTTTTAGTTGAAGCTCCGTAGAGCACAAAGGACAGGGAGGGCGGAATGATGGGCCCCACGATACCGCCGAAGCAGACCAGAGTGGCGGCGTAGGAGGAATCATAACCCTTGCGCTTCATTTCGGGGATCATCATGCCGCCGATGGCAGAGGTGGTGGCCATGCCGGAGCCGGTAAGGGCGCCGAAGAACATGCAGGCCAGCATGGAAACGCACCCCAGGGCGCCGGTCACAAAATCGATCAGCGCAGAGGCAAAGTCCACGATCCGCCGGGCGATGCCGCCAGTGGACATGATGGTGCCGGCCAGCATGAAATAGGGGATGGCCATGACCGTAAACGAGAAAATACCTGAATAGCAGTATTGTGCGTTGACCACCATGTTCAGATCCGAGAAGAAAAACATGGAGATCATGGTTGCGCCGCCAATGGCGAACCCCACAGGTACACCGATCGCCAGCAGGACAAACAGCAAAATCAACAGGACAATGACTGCATCCATGCTTAATCCCCCCCTTCCCGGGCCTTGGTGTCAGCGGGTAATTTGCCATTGATGAGGGTGAGGGCAGAGCGCTTGATGCTCACCAGTGTGCGGAGAATCATCAGTCCGCAGCCCAGCACCACCGCCAAGTAGCCCCAGGAGGTGCTGATCTTGATGCCAGCATAGGGCACATTGCCCTGAGCGACCACCAGTTCCACGCCATAGTAGAAGATGACGGCGCAGATGATAATCACGACGATATCGGAAATGATGTTGACGATCTGGGCCAAGCGGAAAGGCAGCCGATCCGTGAGCATAGTGATTTTAATATGCTCGCCTTCCCGCTGACCTAGACTGATGCCCATCCAGGAGATCCATACGAACAGGAATTTCCCCAGCTCTTCCGACCAGGACAGAGAATTGCCGGCCTTCCGCATGATGACCTGGACAAAAATGATGATGACCATCAAGGCAAACATGGAGACGATGATGACTTCTTCAATGTGATTTAGGATTGAAAAAAATCTGCTTTTTGCTGAATTCATAGACAAATTAGATGTATCACTGAAATACACCTTTTCCCCCTCTCTCTACAGCATATTATAGGTTCCCAACCAGGCCGTACCGATGGCTTAGGCGGGCCTATATATAGTTTCCTCTAGGGTCAGCTCTGGGGAACGGTGGCTAGCCAGCGGTCCATCAGATCGTCGCCGATCTGCGCACGCAGATCGTCATACACAGGCTGCACGGCCTCCTTGAAAGCAGCGACCTCTTCATCGGTGAGCTCCTCCACAGTGGCGCCTTCCTCCTTGAAGCGCTCAATATACTCCATTTCGTTGGCGCGCTCCTCCTCGCGCTGCTGCTCGCAGGCCAAGGCCACGCCCTCCTCGATCAGCGCCCGATCCTCAGGATCCAGGGACTCGATCCATTCCAGGGAGCACACAATGGGGAAGGGGGAGCTTGCGTGGTTGGTAATGGTGATGTAGGGCGCGATCTCATGGATGTTGAAGTCATTGAACACACCCAAGGAGTGGTCAAGTGCCTCGATGGTGCCTGTGGAGAGGGAGGTCAGCACTTCGTTCCAGGACATGGGGGTAGGACTACCGCCCATAGCGTCCCAGGTCTTGATGTCCAGATCGTTCTGCGCCACGCGGATCTTCTGGCCGTGCAGATCCTCGGAATTGTGGTAGGTACTGGTGCGGCTGATCACCTGACGCATTCCATTATAGAACATGCCAACGCAGTAATAGCCGGAGGGTGCCAAGGTCTCGTTAAACAGCTCCAGACCGCCATTTTCAAAGGTGCCCTGCACCCAGTCCTCATAGGTGGGGTACAGGTAGGGTAGGTCTACCGCGCTAGTCGCGGGTCCGGACACGGAACTTACCACGGAGGATAGGTCGAACTCCATGGTGAGAGTGCCCAGCTTTACACCGGCCACCATGTCGGGGGAGTCGCCCAACTGGCCATTGGGGTAAACCTCCACTTTGAAACGGCCGGGCGCCTGATCTTCCAGCCACTCGCCCAGCCAAACGCTCCACTTGTGAGTGGAACGCGTATCAGAGTCGGTATGGCCAATTTTGATCACAATGGGTTCCTCAGAACTAGTGCTGCCAGTGTTGTTGGCAGAGGGGTTATCATTACCGCCACTGCTGGCACTGGGGCGGCTACAGCCGGAGAAAAGAGCCAGGCTCATGGCTGCCGCGAGAGTAAGCGCTAAAATTTTTTTCCGTTTCATAGTTCTCTCCTTCCTGTTCATTGCAGATGGTTCTATCTTTCAGCGGATAGGCCGCAGACATTCGCCGTTTAGGCCAGGGACAGGATCCTGCGGGCCTCGCCGGGGTTGGCGATCTCGCGGCCCAGCTCCTTGGAGAGGCGTACCACCTTGGCCACCAGCTCACCGTTGGAGGCGGCCTTGTGGCCCTTGCCCAGGTAGATGTTGTCCTCAAAGCCAACGCGGACATTGCCGCCCATTACGATGCCGGCGGCGGCCATGTCCCAGGCGCTGCGGCCGATGCCGGTGACGGTCCAGGTGGAGCCGGAGGGGATTTGCTTGACTAAGTAATTCAGGTTGCCCACCGTGGCGGGGGTGCAGCCGGACACCCCCAGCACGAAGTTGAACTGCATGGGGGCGCCGGGCACCAGGCCTTTCTTGGCCATGTTCAGGATGGTGTCCAGATGGCCGATCTCAAAGCACTCATACTCGGGCTTGATGCGGTTCTCGATCATCCGCTGACCAAAGGCCCGCATGGTAGGCATATCGTTGACGAAGATGTCGTCGCCGAAGTTGCAGGTGCCGCAGTCCAGGGTGGCCATCTCGGGGAAGAGCTCGGTGGGCTGAAGGCGCTCCTCCGGGGTCATGCCGGTGGCGCCGCCAGTGGAGGGGATCAGGATGACGCCAGGACAGGCCGCCTTGATGGCGTCCAGCACTACGCGGAACCGTTCCCGGTCCTGGGTGGGGGTGCCGTCGTCCCAACGGACATGCACATGAATGACCGCCGCGCCCGCATCATACGCGCTCTTGGCCTCTCGTACCATCTCCTCCACGGTGTAGGGGACAGCGGGGCTGTTTTCCTTGGCGACCTCCGCGCCGCAGATGGCTGCGGTAATGATGAGTTTTTCCATCATTCTCACTTCCTTTCTTAAACAAATTTTATTTGCAGTAGCGTTTTGTGAAGTAATCTCGTAGCTTCTCCTCCCTTCGCACAGCGTCAAAGGCAATTTCAGCATGGCCGGGGTAATATCCATTTCCGATAAGCATGGGCACATATTTCTTGATGCCCTCGGCCCCCAGAGACGCTTTGGCAAAATCAGTACTCATGCTGAAAAAGTAGATCATTCCCGTATCTTTAGTTACAAGCACCGTGGCCAATTCCGTATTAGGTACACTCACGGTGTTGACCGTGAAGTCCGCCAGTTGGTCACCCAATGCATTCTGGTAAATATCCAGGGCCTCCAGAGGCTTCTTGGCATCGGCTTCCAGCACAACGTCCGCAATGCCCAGGCTACGCACAATCTCACACTGCCGGGGGGAATATTCCATGCAGATCACCTTGCCAGTGGGAGCTACCCGTTTTTTAGCCTCCGCCAGGCAGAGAAGCCCGGCCTTGCCGGCACCCACCACTACCACGGTATCTCCCGCCTTGACGTGGACTGCGACTTGGGCCGGGGCACCGGCCACATCCATCAACGCCAGGCTAAGCTGGTCGCCAAGGTCCTTCGGAAGCTTGGTGTAAATGCCGCTCTCGAACAGTATGGCGCTGGCCTTACAAAAGACCTGCTCGGTGTCCACGTCAATGGACGTGATCTCATTAATTTTTAGAGGAGTGAGTGACAGGGACACTAAAGTGGCGATCTTATCGCCCACCTGGGCGTCTGTAGAGCCAGCCAGATCGGCGCCAATCTCCTTGATGCGACCGATCAGAATACCGCCAGATTTTGTTACCGGGTCTTGGAACTTTCCGCGCTCGTCCACGATCTTCTGGATCTCCTGGGCGATCCGGTTCACATCGCCGCCACACTCTTGCTTGATGCGGCCAAAGGCTGTGGCCGTTGGCTGGAGCGCGATGACGTCGATCAGAATCTCATTGGAACAAATAGTGGGGGAGTTGTCCACCCGTTCTGCTGCCTGCGGAAGCAATCCTTTGGGGGAAATGACACGATGGCTTCCGTATGGATCTCCTCGCATGGTAGAGTCTCCTTTCTGTAGCGAAATACTATATTTTTGAACTGCAAGCTGCGTGCCAACTCATTTTTTGATATTTTTACTAGTTTTATCTTTAGTGAAACGGGAATTCGAAGTCCATTAACAGAAGAGCGAACCATAAATTGATCGAACGATCAATTTATGGTTCGCTTGTGATTCAAAAAAGGTTCACTTGTCTTCCGATTGAAGACCGTACAGATTTAATTTTCGGACTACAGAGGATTGACTAATCCCCAGCATGTTGGCAATCTTTCGAGTGGACTTGTACCGTTGCTGGTATAACTGGAGGATTTCCCGTTCCCGCTGGCTCAACATTTCCTTCAGAGAACCGCCGGTGGTCTGCTTGTGAAAATCCGGAGATGGAACGGCTGCTGCTACAGAAGGCGGCTCCACGCTGTCCATGGAGAGGACTTGGAGCACGTCCCGCGCCTCAATGATCCGGTTATTTGTCATAATCATCAGCCGCTGGATCAGATTTTGCAACTCGCGGATATTTCCGCGAAAGGACTGGTTCTCCAGAAATTCCAGTGCTTTTGCGCCTAGCGACTTTTGAAGCCCGAATTCCAGGTTGTATCGCTCTACAAAGTATTTGGCTAAGGGGATGATGTCTGCCCGGCGCATGCGCAGAGGCAAAACGGTGATGGGATAGACGTTCAGCCGGTAGTAAAGGTCCTCTCGGAATTCCCCGGCCTGCACCATGCGAGCTAGATTTCGGTTGGTGGCAGCGATGATCCGTACATCCACCTTGATGGGAGTTAGCCCACCGACACGAACAATTTCTTTTTCTTGGATCACGCGCAGCAACTTGGCCTGGAAAGTAAGGGGAAGCTCGCCCACCTCGTCCAAGAATAGAGTGCCGTTCTGTGCAGCTTCCCAGAGGCCGATTTTCCCCTTGATGTTTGCTCCGGTAAAGGAAACTATTTTTTACAAGGGCATAATGCCAAGTGAAAAGGTTTTAGATTTTCCAGTGGATTGTAACACTCTCACTGGTAGCGTCAATCTGTGATATGAGTATATCAACCACCTTGCGCTTATCGTCAAAGCTCACGGACTCCCAATCATCAAGATAGCCCGTAATGCTATCAATCTGTGAAGCGGAAACAGAATTAGCGGTGAGGTCTGCGACCAGACGGAGCTGTTTCTGCCGTTCCGCATCCAGTTCCTCAATGCGGGTGTTTGCGTATTGCAGGAGAAGCGGATTAGCGCCGGACAAAGTGTCCAGAAGTTTCTCGATCTCGCTTTCCGTCTTTGCAAGGGCAACACGGGCGGCGGTCAGCTTCGGATTATAGCTTTGTTCCTTGCCGCCTTTCAGCGTGTGGAATTTCCGCATCTTCTTAACCATCTCGCCGTAAACAAACGCCTCCATGCTTTGCGCGGTCAGCGTACCGGCTCCCTCGCAGCTCTTATTGTCTGCCCGTTGTTTGCATCGCAGGTAGGTGACACCATTTCTGGCGTTCAGACTTGCCAGGGCATAGCCGCAACGTCCACACTTGATTTTCCCGGCCAGCCATGTGTTATGGCATTTCCGGCCATTCTGGAATGTGGTGTTTTGTGAGAGCTTGCGCTGAACGGTCAGCCAGAGCTGGGAGGGGATGCGCCCCTGGTGGGGAGCAATCACGAGGATCGGCTCCTCGCCCTCGCGCCCTTGATAGAGATAACAGCTATTGTCCCCTGTGAACATTTCCGGGGGACTTTCGATTTTTACGCCCTGGGCCTTGAAGTATTCGTAGATGTCCATATCGGCCTGGACGTAGACAGGGTTTCTCAGCAGTTGAGCAATAAACCCGCGCTTTAGGGACTTGTCATAAACCTTGATGTCGTTCTCGGCAAAGTACCGGGATATGTCGCCGTAGGAATTGCCCGGCTCCGCATACATTTGATACATCAGCTCGGCAAAATCCATTTCCGCATTTTCTACCAGCTTCTTTGTCTTGATCCCGTCCATGACGATGGGCTCGGTATCAAAACCGTATGGCGTCCGCCCCCGCATATAGTAGCCTTTGGTACACCGGGAATAGAAAGCGTCCTGCACACGCATCTGGATGCTTTCGCGTTCAAGCTGGGCAAAGACAATGCAGATATTGAGCATCGCCCGGCCCATTGGTGTGGAAGTGTCAAACTTTTCTGTGCAGGACACAAACTCCACATCGTACTGCTTGAACAGTTCCATGAGCTTTGCGAAGTCCACGATGGAACGGCTAATCCGATCCAACTTGTAGACGATCACCCGCTTAATCAGGCCCAGCCGGATGTCCTGCAGAAGCCGCTGGAAGTCGGGGCGCTCAATGTTCTTTCCAGAGTAGCCCTTGTCTTTGTATTCCTTACCCTCACCGCCTTTAAGCTCATAGCGGCAAAATTCAAACTGACTTTCAATGCTGATACTGTCTTTTTTGTCAATCGACTGCCGCCCATAAATTGCATCTATTCTACTATCCATAATTAGCTCCCTTCCGTTAAACGGGAGCCAACCTACAATTATATTGTACCTCTGCCGCCCCCTTACTGCAAGGATGACTCTGGCCTACCCCCGCCCGGCATATTTGCGGAACACGTCAAACAGCCGCCGCTCGATCTCGCGGTTGCGCTTGTCCTGTTCCTGCGGGGAAAAAACGGGGGTGAGATTTTTGACGGTGATCGTGCGATCTCCGAGTACAGCAGTTTTGATTTCACTTTCATATTTGACCTGTGCCTGCATAAAATCCCTCCCATACAATCAAAGAATGTCTTGAAACATGGCAAAGGCCAGCACCGGGAAAGTGCTGGCCTTTGGCCGGATATGTACCTCTGGACAAAGTGTCCAGAACTTAGTAGGGGCTCCGCTCGTAGTAAGCCTCGGCCTCCTGCAAAGTGGTATAGTCGAACACCTCGTAAAGCTCGACCATCACCTGTTCAATGTCGGACGGCTTAAAGCCGCACCGCTCCATCGCGGCGATGACGTACCCCCGGCAGGCATCGTTGCTCCACGGCTGGGAGAGCAAGGCCGCCAGTTCTGGATCATAGTTCATAGAGCGTTCCCCTCTTTCTTGATAAATTAGGGAGTGCCGCGCCCGTTTCCTTGACCTGTCCAAAGACAACCATACTCAGCGCGGCATCCCCGCACAACGGGGAACGGCGGCCCGGAGGGACAGGCGGCCAGCCTGTCCAATGGCGGATCGTGGCCGTGGGTTGGCCCGGCCCACCTGCGGCGCTGGTGTTTGTCGCTCGTTCTCCGTGGAGAGAAGTCACCGCGCACCCGCCGCCTGGCTCCCCGCGTTACACTCAGGGCCGCCGCCGTTCCGTTGCGGAGAGGTTATATTTCCCTCTCTACTAACCAAGACATTTTTGCATCAATTCCAAGTGGGGAAACAGCAAAAATTAAAAAGTTTTTTTCATGCGTTCCAGGCCCCGCTTGATAGACTGGCGGACGGACTCCTCATGTACCCCATCGGCCTCGGCAATCTCTTTGATGCTTATGCCAAGAATGATGTGAGCGTCAATCCGGCGGCCCTGGATCTCCGGCAGGGAGTTGAGGGCGTTCCACAGACGGATGAACAGCTCCATGCGCTCCAGAAGCTCCTGGGGAGTGGGCTCATGCAGGCAGGCGGAGTATTCGATCCCGTCCTCACAATCCAGGGAATACTGCGCCTTGTGCCGGGTAAGCCGCCGCTGGTAGGCCGCTTCATAGCGGACGCTGGCCCGGAGCGCCTCGGCCACTTCCTCGGTGACTTCGATAAACTGATCCTGCGTGTACCAATAATAAAAATCTTTCAGATTGATGGTAGTCATTATAAACCTCCGTTTCGGTGTTGGGTGAACGAGTGACCGAAACGGGGGCTGGCGGAGAGCGGCACCCAGGGGAGCCGCCCCGCACCTCTGGACAAAGTGTCCAGAAGTCGGACAAACAAAATGCGCCTGCGCGACACAAGGCCACGCAAGCGCATGAAATGACAAATTCATTTATGTACTGCCAAATTTCGCATCCACCGCCGGACTGATCCTGTTGGGCGGGTGGGCTTTTTTTGACAGGTTAGGGGGATGGAAAAAGAAAAAGGACACAGCGATACCTCCCGGACACCGCCGTATCCTTAAAAAAGGGCGACTTTATCACACCCCCCGTATTCTCATTTTTTGACAAGAAAACGGCGGCTTGAAATTGCTATTTCAAAACCGCCGTAAGGCTACTGTATTTTGTTTTGGCGCATGAATACCCAGCCGCCGAAACAACGGTTTTTTTATTATCCCGTTGGGCGGGTAACGGCTATAATATAAAAAGCAGAGCTAATAAACCACATTAGAAAAATGGTTATCGGCTCTGCGTCTTGGCGTCTGGCTCTTTGATAATAATTATTTGAAAGTCTTTTGCGTTGATTAGATTTTCTTGTTTGCATTTTGGGCAGAACAAAGGGAAATTTTTCAATTCAGTATCGCATCTAACTTTGATCCTCGTTTTATTGCCACACATAGGGCAATATATCCACTGTTCATCTACCATTTTATCGCCCCCGGTGTTTAGCTTTCTTCTTTTCTTGCCGTAAAGCATATTGACGTTCTTGTTCCGCTTCACGCTGTTCTCGGCTTTTTGTTTTCCGCGCAAGTTTGTTTTGCTCATGTTGAAGTTTTAATGCCTGTTGTGCTTTAGTTCCAATCCCTCTATTTTGTAAATGATTGTTAATTTCACGCTGCATTCGTTTAGGATTTATTTTTCGTTCTTCGGCAAGCTCAGTTTTTATTGGGGGACTAAATTGCAACTTCCCCCAATTTTTTAACAAAAACTCATATACTTCGTAGTCTTTAGGCTCAGCACCAAAGGTGATTTTACAAACCTCATATTTATCCTCATCAAATCGTTCATATAAACCGATCCAAAAAGGATCTTCAAACAGAATAGTTAAGCTACATTTCATTTTATCAGTCCTTTTCAAACTGTTCTCGAAATGTATTAAGCCACTCTAAAAGCGTTTTATAAAGAAGTCCTTGCTGTTCAATAATGGTTTTCCCGACAAGGGGAATATTTGAGTATTCTTCCAAATATTCCTCGTTAGTGTGAACAGAAGCTATAATGCTTTCTCTTAGCTTAGAAATCAAATCGAGAGCAACATTTTTGTCAAGTTTATTTAGATTAGCGATAACGACATTAAAGTCAAAGAGCAAAGGAACTGTCTGAGTGGCATAATATTGCATCAAACTATTAAAGTATTTCCTCCCTTCGTCAGTGAGAGAATACACTGCCTTATCAGCAAATCTATCTCCTTTAACAATGTTGCTTTGAAGATAGCCCTTTTCGCTTAACTGCAAGACTTTTCTATAAATTGAGGGGACACTTATTTTTGTCCACCTTGAAAGATGATGATATTCAATATCTTTCTGTATGTCGTATGCGCTTTGCGGTTTTTCAGATACAATTCCAAGAATTACTAAATCTATCGTTGACATTTTTTAATACCTCCACTTTACTATTATCAATATTACTATCGTTGATAGCAAAAGTCAAGTGTTAGGCTTTGATTTATGGCCTGCTTATCTTCGATAAATGCAAATATGAAAGTAAACAGTCAGTTACATGAAATATGCAATCGTTCAAATAATAACACCTGAAATGTAAAATTACATTAGGTGATATTATGAAGATTGAGAGAGATGAACGACGATTTGATTTTCACGATATAGGGCTTGCTATCAAGCGGGCGCGGGAAGCCAGCGGGATGACGCAGGAGCAACTGGCCTATATTGTTGACCGGGCTCCGCGCACCATCATGTATAACGAGAATGACGGCCAGCACCCCAGCCTCAACACCTTTTATCAGATGGTGACAATGTTCGATATATCGGTAGATCAATATTTCTATCCGTCCAAGAATAGAGGGAGCGAGTGCAGAAAGCGGATTGACGCCATGCTCAACGCCCTGGACGAAAAAGAATTAAAAATTGTAGAAGCCACGATCCAAGCGATGAAAGCGGCCAAGGAAACGGAGGATGCGTAAAGAGAAACACGCGCCTCCGTTTTTTCGCGCCACTTCCGGGGTTGCACGTTTCGGCAAGCAATTCGGGTGTGGCCACACTCCGAAATTTTCACAGGCCGCAGGCCCGTGAAAATGCTTGTTGGGGAGCTCCCCAAACCCGCCGGACTTCTGGACACTTTGTCCAGAAGTCCCTGGTTGTCTGCGGCCCGGAGCTATCGTTCCTGGGCCTTATTTTCACGCCCATCCGTATGGCCGAGCAGATGGTCAATGTTCGCTTTGACCGCCACGGCCTGCCGCATTTCCGCCTGGGCCTTGCGGTATTCCGCATAAAGGGCCTTTCTCTTTTCGGAGAGTTCCCGGCGCTCCTTTTTCAGCGCGTCCATTTTCGGGAGCTTCGCCCCGCCCAAAAGATCGCTCATAGTAGCTTTGGCCGCCCGGTAGTCGGCCAGCTCCGCCTCGTGCTGGGCCAGGTACTTTTTAGAATACCGGGCCGCTTTGTAGCTATCGAACACAGGGCGCGTCTTTGCATATTGTACCACCGCGCCCATGAGCTCAGAAGTTTTAGAGAGGGCCGCCTCTGTGTCCCGCAGCTCCCCGGCCAGCTTGTGGGCGCGATCCACCGCCGCCTCGGTGCTGACAGCCAGCGCGTCATAATCCATCAGATCGTGTTCCCGGAGGTACTGGAGCGCGGCGGCCATCTGTTTGAGGTTGTAAACTTTGGCCCACCGCTCATAGCCGGGCCCCTTGCCCTGGGCCATACGCTCCCTAATGTCGATAATCAGATTGACGCGCCGGGGCGGAGCCGGGCCGTCCTTCGAGAGCTCCGGGATCGGACGCTCCCCGGCAATCACCGCCCGGATGTCATCCGGCTCGAAACCAGGGCCCAGGGTGGATGCCCGCAGACGGGTGTACTTATCCTGCCCAGGGGCCAGGAACGAGATCGCGCCGCCCCGCCCATGCTTTACTTGAAAGCCGGACTCCTCCATAAGCCGCAGGAACGCCGGGAAGTCAGCGGGCCTTTGCCCCAGGGCCTCCACGATGGCCAGCCGCACCCGCTGTTGTGCGGTGGGCGGCTTTTCCCCGATCCACTGGCCATAATGGAGAAAGCGGCCTTTGCTGTGCTGTTTCGGATTTTGGATGACGGACAGCTCATGCTCGATGCACACCCGGTCAGAGAGCCGCCGCACCGCAAAGCTGGAGCCGATGAAGTTATGAAACTTCCGGGAGCAGTCCTGAGCCGTGGAGTTGTAGTAAATGTGATTGTGAATGTGTCCTTTGTCGATGTGGGTACAGACAAAGAACTGGTACTTGCCCTTTGTCCAGCGCATGGCCGTTTCATAGCCGATTTTGTTTGCCTCCTCCGGCGTGACCTCACCAGGCGGGAACGCCTGCCGGATCTGAAAGAACAGGGCCCCGCGCTCCACGGCCCGGCCCGTTTCCGCTTGGTACTGGCTCTTTGTCAGAAGAAACTCAGCCGGGGCCGACGCCGGATCGCAGAGGTAGGCAGACACGGCTCCCAGCTTTTTCGGATTGAGCCCGTAGGCAAACCGATCCTCCATCGTCTGGACAGCCGTTTTTCCCGCCGCTACCTTGTAGGGCCGGATGTAAGTTGTAGCGATAGCCGCACCTCCTTTCCCAGCAGAAAAAGCGGGCGGCGGTCTACTCCACCCGCCGCCCGGCACCTCTGGACACTTTGTCCATAAGTATCAGCTCGCCATAAAGTCCATCGCCGCATACTTCACTCCATGCAGGCGCTCCACCAGCCAGCCGCCCAGGGCCGGGAGCCCAAAGGGGGAAACCAGGAACGCCAGCACAAACATGGCGATGCAGCCTACTGTCTGCCCGGCCAGCAGGCAGAGGATCGCCAGCAGGGACAGGCCCACACAAGCCACAATGCACACCGCCCCCGCCACGCAGGACAGGAACGTAAGCACCGCCACAATGAGGATCAGGGCCAGGACAAAGGGAGCCGCGATGATTTTTAAGATTATCCGCATCGTTCATACCTCCTACAAAAGTTCGTTGTTCGCCTCTCTATGTATATTATAACTCTGCGGGAGGGGGCCAACAAGGATGCCTCGGCTATCCCCACCTCTGGACAAAATGTCCAGAAGTCGAGATAGCCGGGGAACGGCCAAGCCGCTCCCCGGCAGGTCAGAACCGCACGATGGCGGAGAGCTTTTCCAGCAGATCGGAAAGGGGCCGCCACAGCTTTTCATAGTCCCGTTGCAGAGCCGTGATCTCCTCCGGGTAAATGCCGCCGTAGGTATTCGCCTGGATCGCCACCTGGTTTAGATTGTTGGAGCACCGCCGCTGGAGCGACACCAGCTCCTGGACAGGCGACAGGTCAACATGGAGCACATACCCATTGAGGGCCATTTTCCGCATATAGGCCCCCATATTGCGGATACCCGCCTCTGCCATGCGCTCCCGGATCAGCGCTAGCTCCTCCTCGGACACCATCACATGGAGATGGATCGGACGGCGGCGTTTCTTTGTCACCGTTCCTCCCGTTCCAGGCTCCGGCAGACGCGGGGCGGCTCCTTTACCTTGTCCAGCGCCTTTTCCCGTTCCGGGGGCTGGGCGGGGATCGGCGTATTGAATACCCCGGAGAGCCGCAGGGCTTCCTGGTTGGCAAAATCCTGTTCACGCTTCTTGTCCATAATCTTCCTCCTATCTGTCGCCCCGGTCAGGGGCTTTCTTTTTGAGGCCGTCCGGGGCCCGGTGCTCCTGGGCCTCCCGTTGGGCCGCTTTCATCTGCTCCACAATCGGGGGCTTCTTTGCCGCACCACGCTCCGGCACAGGTTCACGGCCTTCGGGATTGTCGTGGGCGGGCCTCAGCTCGTAATCGGCCATCTGCTTTTCTGTCAGCGGGTGGAGATACCAAAGCTCGCCCCATGCCCGGAACGACTCGCCCTCCACGGGCTGGCGGGCATTGTAGTTAAGATGAGCCACAGGCAGGTTGTTCTTCGGGCGGGGATAGGTAGCTATATCCACGGGCCGCTGGGTAGAGTAATACTTGAAAAAATCCGGGCCGGAAGTTTCCCGCCGGGAAACGCCATACTGCTTTTCATAGCTGAATACACGGCGGTTATAGTCCCCGATGGCCTCACACTCCCCGTTGAAGTAATGACCCCAATAATAGTCCCGTTTCCCGTCCTCCTGGGTAAATTGCCAGGTCACAAAGGGATTAGGGGCCTTGAAATTTTCCCCCATCGCAAAGCCCCGGCCATTGTCAAACAAAACAGACTGCCGGATCACATAGCCTTGATTGCTTTCCAGAATAACACCTCCTCTTGATGTTGACAGCATCCGGGCCAAACAGGGGCAGACCGTAGAAACATACGGCCTGCCCCGAAAACGGCCACGGAACGCCTTGTAAACCGGGGATTTTCCGGGGCCTAATTGTCAACACCCCAGCCCCGCTTTTTCCGCATATATTCCCGCTGTTGTCGGCGGTGGGCTTTCTTTGCACAGGCTGCCGAGCAGTAAGCCTGCCGCCGATCCGGGGCAACGGGGCCACCACAGACCGGGCAGGGCTTAAACTCCGGCCTGGGCCCCTCGGTCAAGAGGGCCGACTCCAGCGCCGGATCAAGGGGCAGGACGGCCTCCTGGAAATAGCGGCAGTATGCGCCTGTCCAGCACTTCCCGAACATATAGCACTCGCACTCCAGGGGCAGGCACCCGTATTCCTTGTCATAGTTGGCGCACCACTTTGTTACCAGGGCGCGGATCGCCCGTTTTTCCTCGCGTGTCAGTTCACGGGCCAAGCCGTCACCTCCCGCCAGCCGGGGCTTTCAAAAGCTCCCGGTAGCAGGACACACAGCCGATGCCCCGCCAGTAGGGGCACCCGGAGCACCGGGAGCCCCTGGGCGCTTTGGGGACAGACGGGGCCTGGGGACGGGGCTTCTGCTTCATCATCTTTTCAAAGGGGCTGTCGGTAAACCTCATTTGTCAGCCTCCTCTCCGTTATCGTCCTCCTCGTCCCAGGGCGGCCCGTCATCGTCCTCGTCCCCGTAGCCGTCCGGCCCGTCATAGTCCGGGAGCTCGTCGCCATAGTCCTCCTGGGGCTCGGCGGCTTTCTGCTGTTTCGGGCGCAGTACCTTGAAATAGAACGCCGCGCCGCCGCCCACTAAGGCCACGGCCAGCACCGCCAGGAGCATCCCCGTATTGCCGCCCGTTTCCGGCTCGGCCTCCTCCGGGGCGGGTTCCCCGGTTTCCTCCGTTTCCACGGGTTCCGGCTCCACGCCCGCGCACTCGGTCATATTGACAGCGCAGACCGGGCAATCTGTATTGACAGCCCCCGCCGCGCATTTTTCAGAGCAGGAGCAGACCGCCTGTTCCACCCCGGCGGCCTCGGCTGCGGCCAGCAGATCGGCCTCGTCTACCACGCTGAAGAAGTAGGTTTCGTACTGCTCGCCCTCCTCGTCCACGGGCTTGTCATAGTCAATGACAATGTAAAAGGTGTTCCCGCCCGCCGTCTGCACCGTAATAAACTGCTTGTTGGTGTGCTCGTCATAGAGCAGATCACGGGTCACAAGGTTGCCCTCCTCCGAAAAGCCCTCGCCCGGTTCAATGGTGGGCTCCGGCTCCGGGGCCGGGGTTTCCTCGGTCATGGTGGGATCGCCATAGTCCGCGCCCTCGCCGCCGTCCGCATAGGCATAGGCCGGGACGCTAAATCCGCATAAAAGAACGGCGGCACATAGCGCCGCCGCCATCACCTGAAAGCGTTTCATTATTCGTTTTCCTCCTTTCCGCCGTCCCCGGACTTCTGGACACTTTGTCCAGAAGTGCCGCCGTCACGGAGCCGCTGGAGCACCAGGGGGAGCTCCTCCAGGGAAATGCTCATGCCCCGCACGATGTCCACGATCTCGCTGTTTTCGGCCTCCTGCTTGTTCTTCTCCAGCTCCTTGAGCCGGGCCTGCTGTTCGCTGATTTTGGCCTTGACCTTATCAATCTCGGCCTGGATTTTCTGGCTTTTGCTTACCGCCATACATAACCTCCTTGTCAGGGTAAACGCCCGTAGGCGTAGAAATGAGATTGCCAGTAGCTTGTATTTAAGTTTGCGTATTGGATGGGATCGCCACAGTGGATCATCATCCCGTCCCCCACATAGATGCCACAGTGGGACACGCCCGCCGTGTCATAGGTGCCGA
>CDZL01008310.1_pt1 | contig 89764 bp, 76 predicted proteins | sample 557581 | NCBI WGS metagenome assembly CDZL01 (sample SAMEA3182063, study PRJEB8094) | gut metagenome | biome: human; feature: gut; material: Stool; isolation source: human stools | place: Canada | collected 2013-01-29 | reverse complement strand
TTTTCCATGGTCAAGCCGTTGTCGGCTGCATCTCTGGGGTCAAAGCTGATGATATACTGGTGGCTCTTAATATCATCGGGGTGGTTGTTCTTGTTGTACTTTCGGTTTGCCAGCAGGCAGGCCGTTGCAAACGAGAAATCGCCGCATTCAAGCGTATCCAGAATGTACGAATCCCGCAGCATGGGCCTGCCTTGTTGATCAAGAAGCTGCTTCCCGGTGAACTCATCGTGCTGGTAAATCAGGTACGCTTCGATGGCGGAGTAGTCCGAATTCTTAGAGGCGATATGCTTGAGCGTTGCCATACAGTTCACCAAGAATTTTCTCGGCGTTGAGCCGGAAGGCAGTCAGGTCTGTAAGTTCGTCAAGAAGTTTCGCCCGGAGTTGTTCGGTATCTGCTCCACCGGAGTTGAAGTGTCGTGCGAGTTGGTTCAGGTTTCCGCCCACCTTGCCGCACTGGGCAAGCAGAGTGGAAACGGCGTTCAGGGTTTCTTCTCCGCCGCCGGCAACGACAACCGTGCGCTCGATCTTTGCACTGTGCAGCGCACGGCGGATGAGAGTGGACAGGGAGAGATGAAGGAGTTTTGCGGTATTTTCAAGTTCCAACTTTTCAGTTTCCGTCACACGGAACTTGATGATGTGCGTTTTGTTGTTCGGCGTGTCGTGGCGGTGGGTCGTGCTTTTGTTCATTGAACCTCCTGTCGTCTTGCTAGCTTCTCGGTGAAGCTATGTAAGCACGACACGCCGTTCTTTCGCACCGCAAGGTGCGAATATGAGCAGGGTTTGGGGCAGGCACGCCCCAACAAGATCACTTCGGAAATGCAGATGCATTGAAGAAGTGAAGTCCCGATGGAGCACAACATTTTCAAGAATTGAAAATTTGTGGCCACGGGACGGTTCTTGCCCTCCACCGCTGCGCTCAAAACGTATTTCCGAAAATTGTTTCCGAATTGTTAAGACACAAAAATAAGTAGAGAGTTCCGCTGCTCGTGTATGTTGATCGCCGTTTGACCCGAACGAAGTTCCTGCCCCTGTTTTGCAGCGGCGTTGGCCGGAAAGCCGGTATCACATTCGGACGGCTCATGAAATTTTCAAGGTACAGCTTCCCGGAAAAGAAAAAGACCGCCCACGCAGTACAGGCGAAGGATTTTGTCGGGTGAAACGGTGGCAAAACGATCGGGTGTGTTGTGGGGCGGTACGTTCTTTTGGGGGCAATCACTCACTGAAAGTGGTGGTTATCACGGTGAGAACCACCACTTTTCATAGCAAGCCAACTTTTCAATGCATCGGCAACATCGTTGGCTTGCATATCGCAAATATGAAGTTTCGGTTGAGCCAATTTCTTATCTTGCGATAATGTGATTTGTGACAAAGGGTATCATGGTTTGCAAGGTGCGTCAAGATGGTTTTGAGTATTTTATTGTGGTAAAGCAATAATAGTAGGACTTATAAAAAAAAATTGGAAGCTTTCAGCATAGCGGACACTTCCATAAGTTTTTACCCATTCATACTGAAATTTCAAGTCTATGTTTCGGATAAAAAACTGTTCTGCTTTTCAACGTATATCTTCTGCCAGGGCACCGCCAGTGGCACGATATACAGCTGGCGTACAGCCGTAGCGCACCTGAAACTTTTTATAAAAGAAGTTCTGGTTGGAATAGCCACACTGGTTGGCGATCTGACTAATAGGTGCTTCGGTGGTCAACAGCAGGAAGGCGGCGCGGGACAGCCGCCCATCCGATACCAGATCCTTGAAGGCACTGCCGGTGCCCTCCTTGACCATGCGAGAAAGGTAATTGGGGTGGAAGCCAAAATGCGCTGCGGTGCTTTCCAGTGTGCAGTCGATGCAGTGGTCATCCATGTATTGCAGCACTTCGGTGAGATAGTTCTTGTTGGATTTGTGGTATTCGTGTTCCTGATTGCCCTGATAGCAGCGTGCCAGCTCGATGAAGATCAGGCTCATATAATTCTCCACCGCACCCGCCGTGCAGGTGGTAGGGTCCAGATATTCGCAGAACACACACTCAAACAGATCCCGGAAAATATACGACCGCTCCGTATGAAACAGCAGATAATGGTCGTGATCGTTGCGCTCGTTCAGCGCATTGGAAAGAAACCGCGGCACCGCTCCACTGGCGGCAAGCCGCTCGATGAAGCTTGCCTTGAAATAATTCTGCCCCATCAGGCAGTTGAGCAGGATGTCGTTTTCGCCGGTGGGCAACACCCGGTGCACCACATCCCGGTCCAGAATGGTCACATCGCCGGTGTACATCTCAACCGTCTGGCCGTTGATCTCTTGCACGCAGGTGCCGGAGTACACATAGTTCATTTCAATGTAGTTGTGGCGGTGCAGCGGCACCATGCCAAAACGGGTCTGCTTGTTAAAGGCCAGATTGCCTCCCTCCAGCACGCGGGGCGCAATTTTTGGGGAGATCACACCATGCAGATTGGAGGCCGCCTGTTTTTTAGGGGACGGAAAAAACAGGATCTCATCGCTGTTGTCCGCACCCGTCACAACAGTCGCTTCGCCCTCATACCGGAAATTTTTGAAATAGATCAGAGAATCCTCCGGGTGCTCCCGGTAGTGCAGTTCTTTTTCACTGAGGGGAAAGAGCATTTCCCGGAATGCCTCACGCGCCAGCATGGCAGATACCTCCCAAAAGGTTTGATTTTGTCAGTGAGTGTCTTAAACTTTGCCAGTATCGTTCGACGAAAAGTTTGATTTTGTCAGCACCGGAGTTTGCTTTTGAGATTGTGACACCGTGCCGGATACGGTACAATACAGGTACGATTTGGACACAAGCATACAATGAAATGCCAGCTGTGTCAAGTTTTTGTGCGTATTTTGGAAGATGTCAAAGAGAAGGAGAACAAGATCATGGCAAGAAAAGACTACGATCAATTTGCCGATGAGCTGATCGCGGCAGTCGGCGGCAAAGAGAACATTGTCAGTGTGACGAACTGCATGACCCGTCTGCGCTTTGTGCTGGCAGACGAGAGCATCGTCAAGGATGACGAGGTCAAAAAAATCAAAGGCGTGATGAGCGTTGTGCACGGTGCAGGACAGTACCAGATCCCCATCGGTACTTATGTCTCTGACCTGTGCCCCGTCGTCAAGGCAAAGCTGGGCCTGACGGAGGATGCCATGGCTGCCGGCAAGGCCAAGGCCGAAAGCATGCGTGTGGTCAAGAAGGACAGCTTCTTCAACAAGTTCTTCAAGGCCATTTCCGGCTGCATCCTGCCCATGATCGCACCCATGGCCGCCGGTGGTATCATCAAGGGCGTTCTGACCATCCTGACCACCTTCGGTGTGCTCACCAGTGACAACGGCATTTACCTGATCCTGTATGCAGCGGCCGATGCGCTGATGTACTTTATGCCCATCATCGTCGGTTTCTCGGCCGGCAAGGTCTTTGGCATGAATCCTTATACCGCTGCTGTCATCGGCGCAGCGATGCTGTACCCGAAGCTGGCTGCTTTCGTGGGCGCGGAGGAAACGCTTACCTTCTTCGGCCTCAAGGTCACGATGCTGGATTACTCCCAGACCATGCTGCCCATCCTGCTGGCCGTCTTTGTGGCAAGCTGGATCGAAAAGGCTGCGAAAAAGATCATCCCGCAGATGCTGCAATTGATGTTCGTGCCGACTGTGGTGCTGGTCATCACGCTGCCGCTCACCCTGCTGGTGGTCGGCCCGGTCATGGCAGGCGTTTCCAATGCTCTGGCTACCGGTGTCAACGCGCTGTACAATGCGGTGCCTGTGGTCTGCGGCGGTGTTCTGGGCGCGTTCTGGCAGCTGTTCGTCATGATGGGTGTCCATTCAGCCATGCTCCCCATCATCCTCAACAACCTTACCACCCTGGGTTACTGCCCGGTCAACGCCATCTTGGGCCTGACCGTCTGGGCACTGGCTGGTGTGGCTCTGGGCTACGCACTCAAGGTGAAGGATGGTGAGACCCGCGCAACGGCATTCGGCACCATGGCTTCTGCGCTGTGCGGCATCACCGAGCCGGTCATCTATACCGTGGCCCTGACCAACTTCAAGCGGTTTATCTGCGCCTTCGTGGGTGGCGGCGTTGCCGGTGTCATCGGTGGTATCCTGGGCATCAAGTTCTACACTTGGGGCGGTGACGGCATCTTCCGTATCCCGTCCATGATCAACCCCGCAGGTCTGGATATCAGCTTCTGGGGCTTCCTGATCTGCGCAGCCATTGCGTTTGTGGTTTCTGCAATCGGCAGTTATGCTGTGACCAGCGCGGACGAAAAAGCGTAATATTTCCCGCATGGCACCTGCCTCTTGCAAAAGGGACGGGTGCTGTGCTATGTTCAGAGTGAGTGAAACGGAAGGAAAGGACCCGAGCATGAAAAGCGTTTGTGATGTCCTGCATGGACAGACCCCCAATGCCCTGTATCCCTTTTTGTGGGTGCATGGCGTAGAGAGTGAAGAAGAACTGCGCCGCGAGGTGCAGAAGATCCGCGAAAGCGGCATCGGCGGCTTCTGTGTGGAAGCCCGTCCGCACAAGGATTTCAACGGTCCGGGCTGGTTCCGGGATCTGGCCCTGCTGCTGGACGAAGCAAAGCGCACGGGTATGGAGATGTGGATCCTGGATGACAGCCACTTTCCCACCGGTTTTGCGGATGGTGCGGTCAAGCGGGAGCACCCGGAGCTGTGCAAAAAGTTTCTCTGCTGCAAAACGCTGGATTATGCCGGCCCGATGGAGAACATGACCGCTGTTCTCAAGTATGCCCTCCGCGACCCGCGTGACAAAATCCTGGCTGTGACCCTGAGCCGCAAAACCGCGTTTGAAACCATTGACCCGACCACAACCATCGACTTGACGGACAAAGTTTATACTTTTGAAGATGCCCGTACGGGGGAGATCATGCTTTCCTCCATGGGCCAGCCGCTGCCCGGCAACCCCAAGGAAGGTCCCTGCGTGGCCGTGGATTTTGACCTGCCGGATGGACAGTGGACTCTGAACGTCATCACTGTCAGCTACAAGGGCGGCGAGAAACAGACGGAAGGCTATCTGAACCCGCTGGATTCGGCGGCGACCAAGGTACTGCTGGATACCGTCTATGAGCCGATCTATGCCCACTTCGGGGAGGAGTTTGGCAAAACGCTGTGCGGGTTCTTCTCGGATGAGCCGCGACTTGGCAACATCCACGGGGCGGAGGATGCCGCCATCGGCCACAACAGCGCCATGAACCTGCCCTGGCGGGATGGCATGGAGAACCTGCTGGCCGGAAAGCTGGCCGGAACGGCTCTGACAGACCGTGCTGCCGGGAACATCCGTGCGTTGCTGCCGCTGTTGTTCCTGCACAGCAGCGATGAGAGCGCTCATGTGGCACAGTATACCTATATGGATCTGGTCAGCCAGCTGTACAGCGACAACTTTGATGGTGTTCTGGCGGCCTGGTGCCATGCCCACCACTGCGAGCACATCGGCCATACCATCGAGGACAACAATGCCACGGCTCGTCTGGGCTATGGTGCAGGGCACTTCTACCGCGCCATGGCGCATCAGGATATGTCCGGTATCGATGTGGTCATCCAGCAACTGCTGCCCGGTATGGATGAGGGAATGTTCAAGGGCATGCACAGCCCCGGCTGGGACGGCGAGTTTTTTACCTATATGTTGGGCAAGCTGGGGGCAAGTCTGGCCCACTTGGACCCTGCCAAGAAAGGCCGTGCCATGTGTGAGCTGTTCGGTGCCTATGGCTGGGGCGAAGGCAACCGCCTGTGCAAGTGGCTGTCGGACTATATGCTGGTGCGCGGCATCAATCAGTTTGTGCCGCACGCCTTCAACGCGGCACCCTTCCCGGACCCGGACTGCCCGCCGCATTTCTATGCCCACGGCCATAATCCGCAATATCCGGAATTCCGGCAGGTAGCCAACTACCTCAACCGGATGTCCGCAGTGCTGTCTGGCACCCATGTGGCTCCGGTGGCGCTGCTGTATCAGGCCGAAGCCGAATGGAGCGGCGAGTTTATGCTCACCCAGAAACCAGCGGCCCGGCTGGCCCGCAATGGTATCGACTATGAGCTGGTGCCCTGTGAGGTGTTGAAAGCGGACACCGCGAAGGATGGTGCGCTGCACCTGAACGGCATGCAGTTCCGCGCGCTGGTCATCCCGTACGCCGAGGCGCTGCCTGTTGCACTGCTGGAGAATGTACAGCGCTATCTGGATGCTGGGGTCAAAGTTTATTTTGTGGGCGGTCTGCCCATTCGCTGCTGTGAAGGCGGTCCGGCACCGGTACTGGAACATGCGGTCGTCACCACGCTGGATGCGCTGGTGGAGACGCTTACGGCAGACAGTATCCCTGCGCTGCATCTGAGCGCAGCGGCACCATATCTGCGATACTACCACGCTCGGCAGGCAGACGGTGATGTCTACTTCTTCACGAATGAGGGCACGCAGCCGCTTTGCACCACTGTGACTGGTGCAAAGCCCGGTGCAGCCTTTGTATACGATGCCTTTGCCAACGTTGTGACGGCAGCACCGGATGCCTTTGCTCTGACACTGGCTCCTTATGAATCCCGCTGCATTCTGGTGCCGGATGACCCGACTGCATTGCAGGTGCAGGCGGTGGCGGCTCTGCCTGCCGGTGTTCCGGCGGACTGCATTCATTTGACAGCATGCACTGTTTCGCTGGCCGATGCCGACACTGGCTGCGCCGAATATGGTGCCCCGCTCCCGCTGGAAAAACTGCTCTCTCTGCACCGTCTGCCGGGCTGCATCGCGTTTGCAGGCCGGGCACGGTATGCATTCCGCTTTACGCTGAACGAAGCACAGGCCGCACGGCCCGCCGTGCTGGCCCTGACGGCACAGGAAGGTGCAATCGTCCGAGTGAACGGGACGGACTGCGGTGTACGGATCTGCCCTCCTTACCGCTATGCAATCTCCGGTTCCCTGCACACCGGGGAGAATTTGTTGGAAATCGAGGTGAACACCACCCTTGGCCGCCGGATGAATGATTTTCTGGGGCAGTATATGCCCACCGAGCCACAAGGCTTGAAGAGTGAAGTAACCATACAGCTGTTCTAAAAAACTATAATCAACGATGCCCTTTGTTACTGACAAGGGGCATCGCTTTGTTTTGGGTAGCTTGAGCGAGCGACAACCACCAGCTCTGCTGGTGGAGAAGAAAATGCTTTAGCTATAAGATTCGAGCGAAGCGAGATGACAAAGAAATTGTCATCTTAGAAGATGCACTTTATGATACTGCTCGTTAGAGCAGTAGGGCAAGTAATGCAGATGAAAGATGCTTGCTCGTGGCCCCTTGCAGGGGCTTTGCTAGTATTATGCCCTTCTAGGGCTTACTCAAGCCACCGGCTCAGCCGGTGGTTTTGACTGTGCGCGTTGAAAAGCAACCTTAAAATGTCAAATTCTTCCCACAGATTTTTCAACAGGATATTGCGGAGCAACTAAGGTTTGACGCATACGATCGTTCTGATTTTTTTCGTAGAAAAGGATGCGTTTTCAGTTTGTCTCGTTATAATTTGGAAAAGGACTTCTTCGGGTCAGAAGCCAGACAGAAAAGGTGGAATTTGATGCTGTTCTTGTCGTTTCTGTTTCATAACACTTTCAGAATGCGACTAAAAAATGAGACAGGCCAGCCTCTTTTCGGGCCGTCTATCTCATTTTTTTGGAAAAACTGTTTTACAACAATCGCGCGATATCAGAGATGATCCAGAAAATCAGGAGAGATCCTCGCCATTGGAGGCGATGACTTTCTTATACCAGTAGAAGCTGTCCTTCTTCTCCCGGCTCAGGTCGCCGGTGCCGTCATCAAATTTGTTGACGTAGATAAAGCCATAGCGCTTTGCCATCTCACCTGTGGACGCAGACACCAGGTCGATGCAGCCCCAGGGGGTGTAACCCATCAGATCCACGCCGTCCTTCACGGCCTCGGCCATCTGCTCGATGTGCTGGCGCAGGTAGTCGATGCGGTAGCTGTCGTGGATCTTGCCGTCCTCGCTCTTCACATCGTAAGCGCCCAGGCCGTTTTCCACTACCATCATGGGCAGATGATAGCGATCGTAGATCTCGTTCAGGGTGTAGCGCAGGCCAATGGGGTCGATCTGCCAGCCCCAGTCGCTGGCTTTCAGGTAGGGGTTCTTCTTGCCGGTGGCGATATTACCGCCCACGTCCTCGGCGTCCTTGTGGGTGGTGACGCAGTTGGACATGTAGTAGCTGAAGGTGTAGAAGTCCACGGTGCCGGCCTTCAGGATGGCGGCATCCTCCGGCTCCTGATGGATGGTGATGTTGTGCTCGGCGAAGAAACGCTTCATATAATAGGGATACTCACCGCGCACATGCATATCGGAACAGAACCAGTTCATGATCTGCATCTGCTTCTGGTTGGCCACCACGTCGGCGGGGTCACAGGTCATGGGATAGCTGGTGATGGAGCAGATCATGCAGCCCATCTTGAACTGGGGGTAGTTGTCGTGGGCATACTTGACAGCCCTGGCGCTGGCCACGAACATGTTGTGCAGGGCCTGGAAGCGTGCCTGCTCGTCGTTTGGCACATCGGCGGTGGAACCCTCGTATCCCTGGATGGTGCCGGTGTTCAGGATGCCGCCTATGGGCATGGTGCCGGTGTTGATCTCGTTGAAGGTGAGCCAGTACTTGACTTTGTCCTTGTAGCGCTCGAAGATGGTTTTGCAGTAGTTCATGTAGAAGTCGATTAGCTCGCGGCTGGCCCAGCCGTTGTACCTTTCCACCAGAGCGTAGGGCAGCTCGCAGTGGCTGATGGTGACCAGCGGCTCGATGCCGTGCTTCTTGCAGCAGTCAAAAACGCGGTCGTAAAATTCCAGGCCCTTCTCGTTGGGCTCGCTCTCCATGCCAGTGGGGAAGATGCGGGTCCAGTTGATGGAGGTGCGGAAGGTCTTGAAGCCCATCTCCGCAAACAGAGCAATGTCCTCTTCGTAGTGGTGGTAGAAGTCGATGGCTTCATGACTGGGGTACAGGCGGTCCGGGTGGATGTGGGTGGTCACCCACTTCGGGCTGGTGTGGGAGCCGTTGGTACACATATCCGGTACGCTGGGGCCTTTGCCGTCCACGTCCCAGGCACCCTCGAACTGGTTGGCTGCACATGCACCGCCCCACAGAAAATCATCGCGGAAAACACTCATAATCTCTTATTCTCCTTCTTATCGATCAATCGTTTCTTGTTCTTGAAAGGCTCATCACTGTAATTAAGAAAATCAGTCGAGGAACTCCTCGTTCAGGGTCACGCCAAAGTCGCGGGCGATGGCGCGCAGGTCATCATCGGTGATGGTCTGACGGATGAGGCCGCCACTCATGCTCAGCACCTTGACATAGATCTCGGCACTCTTCTCGATGGTGTGAGCCAGACCAAAGGCGATGTCAAAATCCGGGCCGGAAACGAACAGGCCGTGCTGTGCCCAAATGGCTGCCTGATATTTCTTCATCAGTTCGCTGGTGGCCATGGCGATGTCTGCACCGCCGGGCACCATCCAGGGGCAGACGCCCACACCTTCCGGGAAGACCACCGGGCACTCGGTGGCGCTCTGCCACAAAGCACGGGAGAAGTCGCGGTCGGTCAGGGGCAGAATGTAGGTCAGAGCGATGACATTGGTGGCATGGCAATGGTAGATGACGCGGTTTGCGCCGTTCGTGGCCGCCTTGCGGACGCTGTGGTTCATGAAGTGGCTGGGGAACTCGGAAGTGGGCTTTGCGCCGCCTTCCAGGCCCCAGACGATGCGCCAGCTGTCGCCCTTGTCGTTGATCTCCACGATGCCGATGCTGTGGATGGGGTCCGGCTCCACATTGCGGAAGAACTTGCCGGAACCGGTGGTGATGAAATACTCCCCGGCCAGGTTGTCGGCCTGCACGCCCATGTTGACCCATTCACCGGGCTGTGCATTGAAGAAGGGACGGCACTCGGCCACTTCCTCTTCCTTCATACGGTAGGTCAGGTTGCCGCCGTTGCGCTCGTGCCAGCCCTGCAGCCAGCCGTCGTTGCACATGCGGATGTAGCCCTTGACGATTGCAATATCCAGAATGCCCATGATAAAATACCTCTCTTTTCTCTCAGCTTATCGGGTGATGACGTCCACCGGAATATTGAAGATCTTTGCCACCTTCAGGATGGTATCGATGTGGCGGCCGGTGGCAGCAGCCATGTGATGGGTGGGGCCTGCCTCGCTCCAGCGGTTGCAGAACTCCCGTGCCCCGCAGGTAAAGCGGGTGCGCATGTTGGTGTCACCAAAGGTGAAGATGGGGCCAGGCTCGTTGACGCCCTCGGCCACCACGAACTTGAAGTGACCGTCCTTGTCCTGCGTGATGCCCAGATAGGTCACGGGGCCAAGGTGCGGATAGAACTGGGTCAGATAGCCGCCGCCGGTCTTGCCGTGGAACACCGGCACGATCTTCATGGTGGGCTTCTTCTCGGAAATGTTGGCATCGCCGGAACCGGAATGGCCGATGATGCAGATATCCTCGTCAAAGTCGATGGAGTACATCTCACTCAGCTGGCCGCAGCCTGCAATGGTCTTGAGGATGGACATGGCCATAGCCACCTTGATGTCACCCTCCACGGCACAGGCAACGCCCTGCTTGATAAGCATGGAGAAGGCCGGGATCAGCATGCTGTCCAGCACACCGGCCTTGCCCTTGGCAAAACCATCGTAATGCGACGCGATGAAGGCGATCTTCTCGTCCTTGACCCACTGCTCAAAGGCGATGACATACTTTGCCATCTCCCAGACCTTTTCCACCGTGCCGCCGCCTTCGATATCGAAGGTATTCAGGATATCCTCTGCCTTGGCACGGATGGCAGCTTCGTCGGTGATGTTGTCGGCGATGGCCCACATCTTTTCCCAGTCGAACTGCTTGGTATACAGCCACATCCGGTTGTAGAGATTCGTTTCGTCGATGTACAGGTCCATCATACCGGGATACGGGCGGCCGATCTGGGCCAGATTGGTGTCGCGGAAACGGCGGCGCACCTGAGCCGCACGGCACCAGTCCTCGATCTCGGCCTGCACCTGCGGGTCGCCGCCTTCTACCACACCGGTGATGACGGCATGACGCTTGCCGGCACGCTCCAGATCGGCCACCATCTCGCCCACGGCACCGCAGGCGTACAATTCACCCAGCCAGGTGGGCGTATCGGTGTTGGCGTAGTCCGGGGCTTTCTTCTTCTGGACGTTCACCAGCACGACCGGGACATCCAGATCCCGCACAGCAGGCAGCATGTTGTAGGAAGTGGCGTAGGTCAGCAGCTGCAGGATCACCAGGTCCACATCTGCAGCGCGGAACTTATCACCCGCCGCCATGGACAGCTCTTTGGTGGTGACGATGCCGCCGTCGATGACCTCCACGGTGTCCGGGATGGTCTTTTTGAAGGCAGCGTACTGCTGCTCAAATTCGGGCACGAGGGTCGGGAACTGGGGCAGGTAGGCACCCAGCGCAATGGCGAACACGCCAACGCGGGCTTTGGTTTCAACCAGCATAATTTGTCCTCCTTAGTGGATGTTCATCTGTATTTTCAGGTTGCCGATGGCGGTCGCCTCAATGGGCAGGGCCACGACCTGTTTTCCGGTATAATGGGCGGTCAGCTCGTTCAGGGTGGCATTCTTGGCGCCGCCGCCTGCAATGTAGAGCTTGTCCCAGTGCTGCCCGGTGACGGCTTCCATCTCACGGTAGGCTTCGCCGTAGCAGTACGCCAGCGAATGATAGATGCAGTTGATGAGGTCAGCGTCCGTGGCAGGCGGTGCACCGGTCTCAGCAAGGGCAGCTCTGATTTCCGCGCTCATATCCTGCGGAGCCGAGAAACGCGCATCGTTCACATCAAAAATGCGGGTGTAGGTGCTGGCCTTTGCCAGCTCCACCATCTCCGCAAAGGAGATGCCCAGCTGCTTCTGCACGCACTGGATGATCCACAAGCCCATGATGTTTTTCAGATAGCGGATGTAGCCCACGCCGCCTTCATTTGTGAAATTTGCTTTGCAGCTTTCTGGAGTGGTGACCGGCTGTGCCAGTTTGACACCCAACAGGCTCCAGGTGCCGGAAGAAAGGAACGGTGCCTCCCCCTGCTCCATCGGGATGCCCTCCACCGCGCTGGCAGTGTCGTGGGTGGCACACAGCACCACGTTGGTCTGCCCGCCCACCTCGGAGGCGATCTCCGGCTTCAGCGGACCCAGCACCGTGCCGGGTGCGGTCAGCGGCGGGAACATGGTTTCCGGCAAGCCCAGCGCAGAGAGGATCTCCGGGTCGTATTCTCTGATCTGGGCGTTGACAAGGCCGGTGGAGGTGGCGTTGGTGTACTCACGGGCCTTGACGCCGCAGAGTTTCCAGAGTAGATATTCCGGAATCATCAGGAAATCGTCTGCCTGCGCCAGCCGCCCGGCTTTTTTGTCCGCATACAGCTGATACACCGTGTTGAATGGCTGAAACTGGATGCCGGTGCGCTCGTAGAGCTTCTCAAACGGGAGGATGCCGTGCACCTCATCCAGAACGGCCTGTGTCCGGCCGTCGCGGTAAGCATAGACCGGATAAAGGGGCTGTTCCTTTTTCAAAAGTACGTAGTCCACCGCCCAGGTGTCGATGGACAGGCTTTTGATGGCGGGGTACTTTGCAAAAGCCGCTTTGATGCCCTGTTTCACGTTGGCAAACAGGCTGTCGATGTCCCATTCCAGGTGGCCGTCCACCCGCCGGACACTGTTCGGGAAGCGGTAGACTTCCTCGGTCTGCAAGGTCCCGTCCTCCATCCAGCCGATGATATGCCGCCCGGACGATGCGCCGATGTCGATGGCGAGAAATTTTTCGTGCATAGTGCGTCTCCTTCTGTCTCTTTCCGGTACCAGTATAGCGGCCCGGAAAGGCGGATTCCATCCGCAAAGGTGACGCATTCTTTGTGAAAAGTCCACTCTTGCATCACAGGGTAAAAGCCGCTATACTGGAAGCAGAAAGGCGGGAGAAAAATGCTGACTTACAACATGGATGTGACCCCGGAAAGCATCTGGAAGCGCACGACGCTCAGCGAAGCGGAGCGTGCACAGCCCTATTCCTGCACCGAGGCGGGGCTATTCTATGCACAACAGCGGTTCTCCACCGCCCGCACCGATAAAGAAAGCTATATCCTGTTCTACACCCTCCGGGGTGCCGGTCTCATCGAGCAGGATGGGAACCATGTCGTGCTGGAGACCGGGCAGGCACTGCTGCTCAACTGCCGCACGGCACAGAGCTACTGCACCGCACCGGGGCAGAGCTGCTGGCACCACTACTGGGTGCATCTGGACGGTGCCGGTGTTGCGGCCATGGAGCCGCTGCTTCTGCCGGACAAAAAACTGACCCCGGTCCAATTGACCGGGGTCAGGATGCAGGAATTGTTTGAACTTGTTCTGGAGCAGATGGAGCTTGGCACGGTGGACAGCATGGTGCAGACAGGTCTTGCCCTGCACGAGATGCTTGCCCTCTGTGCACAGAGCCTGTTTGCGCAGGCGGAGATGACCACCAACCGCCAGCTGATCCTGCAGGCGGCAGAGACCCTGCGCAAGAACTACCGGCAGGAACTTTCCCTTGCCGATCTGCTGTCAAGTGCGCACATGAGCAAGAGTTATTTTCTGCGCCTGTTCCGGCGGTACATGGGCACAACGCCGTACAATTATCTGGTCAACTTCCGCATCACACAGGCAAAAGAGCTGCTGGTGCTCACCGACCACAGCATCAGTGAGATCGCACAGGAAGCAGGCTTCGGGGATGCCAGTAACTTCTCCACCCGCTTTGCCAAGGCCACCGGCCAGAGCCCGATGCAGTATCGGAAGAGCACATTAAAGAGCAAAGAATCCAAGTAAAAACACAGCTTGCATTCCCTTGCAAAATATGGTATATACATTATACGAAGAACAGCCTTGAATAAACGTACATTCGTTCAATGATGTGTAAAAGTGAGGTGCTTTCCATGAATGCTGTGATCTACGCTCGCTATTCCAGTGACAACCAGCGTGAAGAATCCATTGAGGGCCAGATTCGGGAATGCACAGCATATGCTGAAAGAAACGGCATTACAGTGGTCAGGCACTATATCGACCGTGCACTTTCTGCCAAAACAGACAATCGACCGGATTTTCAACAGATGATTCGGGACAGCAATAAAAAGTTGTTTGAAATCGTTTTGGTTTGGAAATTTGACCGTTTCGCTCGGAATCGCTTTGACAGTGCAAACTACAAGATGATTCTGAAAAAGAACAATGTCCATCTGATATCGGTCATGGAGCCGATTGCAGAAGGCTCGCAGGGCATTCTGGTGGAGACGCTGCTGGAGGGTATGGCAGAATACTATTCGGCGGAACTTTCCGAAAAAGTCATTCGTGGCCAGACCGAAAATGCGCTGAAAGGCAAATGCACAGGCGGCACAGGAACGATTGGCTATAAAATCGACGCAGATAAGTTCTATCGCATCGACCCGCTGATTTCACCGCTTGTATTGGAGGCTTTTCAGCGGTACGACAACGGTGAAAAAATCGTTGAGATCATGAACTACCTCAACGAAAAAGGGGTTCGTAATATGCTGGGTGGAAAGCTGACGTGCAGCAGCATGAACACCATGTTAAAGAACCGCCGCTATATTGGAGAACTTTCTTTCCGGGATATCGTTGTCCCGGATGCAATTCCAGCCATCGTTCCCAAGGATTTGTTTGACCGTGTGCAAAAACGTATGGAGAAAAACAAACGTGCTCCGGCTCGCGGAAAGGCAGATGAGGAATATTTGTTGACCACAAAGCTGTTCTGCGGTAAGTGCGGGGCATTGATGTTCGGCGAGAGCGGAACAAGTGCTACCGGGCGAACCTACTATTATTATAAATGTGCCACTGCCAAAAAGAAGAAAGGCTGTAACAAGAAAACCGTACAGAAGGAGTGGTTGGAAAATCTGGTCGTTCAGGAGACGATGAAGCTGATTCAGGATGATGCAGTGATTGAACGAATCGTTCAGCTGGTCATGGATTTCCAAAATCAGGAGAATACCGCGATCCCTCTGCTGGAAAAACAGCTCCGGGAAGTGGACCGAAAACTGGACAACCTGATGAAAGCAATCGAGGAAGGCTTGTTCACCCGGACGACCAAAGAGCGTTTGGATGCGCTGGAAGCGCAAAAGGATGAACTGACCGCCAAAATTGCTGACGAAAAGCTAAGAAAGCCTTCCTTTAATGCTGACTTCATCCGATTCTGGTTGATGAAATTCAGAAAGTTCGATGTATCGCAGCAAAAGCAGCGCAAGGCACTGATTGAGATCTTTGTGAACGCCATTTTCCTCTACGATGACAGAATGCTGATCACGTTCAATTATAAAGACGGCTCTCAAACCGTCCGCTTCGAGGATACTTTGGCTGCCGATGAATTGGCAGGAAATAGTTCGGATTTGTCCAGCTCTGCTCGATCCTGCAAACGCACGTTGATTCGGTAAGGATCGGCGTGCGTTTTTGTTTTGCTTGTGAAACTGCCGGTAAAAATCCGAATGTGTGCAAAAACTGCGCACACTGCAAGACCGTTTTCCAAAAACAGAGTTGCCTTTTTCTATTTCCTCCCCTTTTGCGGGATTGATAAAAGCCCACAAGTGCGGTATACTGAATAGTACTTTATTCGAGCGAAGTAAGGAGGTGCGGCCCATGGCGATCGGTGTGCCCCGCCCGCTGGCGATAGAAAAACCGCAGGCCGTAGATCTTGTACAGGCGGCGCGGTATTTCGGCGCGCACGGCGAGCCGGACGCTGCCACGCTGGCGCTGCTGCAAAAGTGCGCGGTGCCGCTGCTGGCAGTGGCGATGCCCCGGGCGGTGTGGCTGCTGGCAGACACCCCCGCCCTGACCGAGGCCGGGCTTCTGCCCGGCGAGGATGTGCACAAGCATCTGGCAGGCTGCGGGCAGGCCATTCTGCTGGCGGTGACGCTGGGCCCCGGGGTGGATGCTCAGATCCGCCGGGCGGGCGTTGGCGACATTGCCGCCGGGGTAGCCTCCGATGCCTTGGGCAGCGCACTGGCCGAGCAGGCCGCCGATGCCGCCGAGGCGCAGCTGCGTCAGTGGGCGGCGACCGAGGGAAAGTATCTGACCGGGCGCTTTTCGCCCGGCTACGGCGATTGGGACATCGCGGTGCAGCCGCTGGTGGCAGCGGCGCTGGACACCGTGCGCAAGGCCGGGCTGTGCGTCACCGACACCAACCTGATGACCCCGCGCAAAAGCGTGACTGCCCTGCTGGGGGTCAGCGACCACCCGGTAAAAGGACAACTGGCCGGGTGCGGCCATTGTGTGCTGCGCACCCGCTGCGAATACAGAAAGAGGGGAAAGACCTGTGCAAGTGAATGAACTTTTCAGACAGAGCAATACCATCCTGCTGGACGGCGGCATGGGCACCATGCTGCAGGCTGCCGGGCTCAAGCTGGGCGCATGCCCGGAAGAGCTGAACATCACCGACCCGGCGCTCATCGAGGGCATCCACGGGCAGTACGCTGCGGCGGGCAGCCGCATCGTCAACGCCAACACCTTTGGTGCTTCTGCCCACAAGCTGGCGGGCAGCACCTATACGCTGGAGCAGGTCATCACCGCAGGCATTGAAAACTGCAAGCGCGCCTGCGCGCCCTACGGTGCGCTGACCGCGCTGGACGTAGGCCCGCTGGGCGAGCTGCTGGAGCCCAGCGGAACGCTGGCCTTTGAGGATGCTGTGGCCGAGTATGCCCGCATCGTCAAGGCAGGCGAAGCCGCCGGGGCAGACCTGATCTTTTTTGAGACCTATACCGACCTGTACGAGTTGAAGGCCGCCCTGCTGGCTGCCAAGGAGAATACTCATCTGCCCATTCTGGCCAGCATGAGCTTTGAAGCGGGCGGGCGCACCTTTACCGGCTGCACAGTGGAAAGCTTTGCCGCCACCGCCCGGGGCTTGGGGGCAGACGCCGTGGGCATCAACTGCTCGCTGGGACCCAAAGAGATCTTCCCCATGGCAAAGCGGCTGGCCGAGGCTGTACCCGGCAACTTCCCGGTGTTCGTCAAGCCCAACGCCGGTCTGCCCCGGGCAGACGGCAGCGGCTACGACATCACCCCGCAGCTGTTTGCCTTGCAGATGAAGCCCTACCGGGAGCTGCACCTGTTTGCCGCCGGCGGCTGCTGCGGCACCACCCCGGAGTTCATCAAGCTGCTCAACGGCACCTTTGCAGGCTGCACCCCGGGGCGTCCCGCGCACCGGATGCCCTCAGTGCTGTGCACCCCGGTGGACACGGTCACGGTAGACGGCATCACGGTGGTGGGCGAGCGCATCAACCCCACCGGCAAAAAGCGCTTCCAGCAGGCATTGCGGGAAGGCGACATGAACTATGTGCTGGAACAGGCCGTCAGTCAGGCAGAGGCTGGGGCGCAGATCTTGGACGTGAACGTGGGCGCGCCCGGCGTGGACGAGCCGGTGCTGATGGAGCAGGTGGTCAAGGCGCTGCAAAGCGTGACCAGTTTGCCTTTGCAGCTGGACTCCTCCAACGTGGAGGCGCTGGCGCGGGGTCTGCGGGTGTACAACGGCAAGCCCATCGTCAACTCCACCAACGGCGAGCCGGAAAAGCTTGCCGCCATCCTGCCGCTGTGCAAGAAGTACGGTGCCGCCATCGTGGGACTGGCCATCGATGAAAAAGGCATCCAGCCCAAAGCCGCAGACCGCGTGGCCATTGCCCGCCGCATCACCGAGGCAGCGCTGGCAGCAGGCATCCCTCGGGAAGATATCTACATCGACTGCCTTACCCTGACCGCCAGCGCCCAGCAGGAGGATGTGCTGGCCACGGTACAAGCGCTGGAAGCCTGCAAAAAGGAGCTGGGAGTGCGCACCGTGCTGGGCGTGTCCAACATCAGCTTTGGTCTGCCATGCCGCACCTACCTGAACACCACCTTTTTGACCATGGCCATGTACGCCGGGCTGGACCTTGCCATCATGAACCCTTCCAGCGAGGAGATGATGGCGGCGGTGTACGCCTACAACGTGCTGACCAACCGGGACAAGCAGAGCACAAAGTACATCGAGCGCTTTGCCGACCGTGTGCCTGCCAGCACCGCGCTGGCACAGGCTGCAAAAGCCGTGCCTGCCGCCAGTGCCGCCGAAGCAGAACTCACCGGTCCCTACGCTGCCCTGATGAAAGCGGTGGAAAAGGGCTTGAAGGGTGACGCCGCCGCCCATACCCGCACCCTGCTGGCGGAAAAACAGCCGCTGGAGGTGGTGGACGAAGCCTTGATCCCCGCTTTGGACATCGTGGGTGCCAAGTACGAAAAAGGCACCCTGTTCCTGCCACAGCTGCTGCAGGCTGCCAGCGCCGCCCAGAGCGCCTTTGAGGAGATCAAGACCGCCATTGCCCAAAAGGGCGAGGGCAGCGCCAGCAAGGGGCGTATCGTCCTTGCCACCGTCAAGGGCGATGTACACGACATCGGCAAGAACATCGTCCGGGTCATTCTGGAAAACTACGGCTTTGAGGTTCTGGATCTTGGCCGGGACGTACCGGTGGAGACGGTGGTGGACACCGTGCGGGAAAAGGACGTGCATCTGGTAGGCCTTTCGGCACTGATGACCACCACCCTGAAAAGCATGGAGGAGACCATCGCCGCCCTGCGCGCCGCTAAGCTGGACTGCAAGATCATGGTGGGCGGTGCCGTGCTGACCCCGGAATACGCCGAAAAGATCGGCGCGGACTGGTACGCAAAGGACGCCAAGCGCAGCGCCGACATCGCCAAGGAATTCTTTGGGGTGTAACGCAGAAAAATTACAGATTCAGACTGCTGAAATGTGCGGACTTTTCAGCAGTCTTTTTTCATGGGCAAGGCGTTTATTTGCAAACTGTTCAAAATTACCACAAAGAATTGCCACGATTGTCTGGCATAATAAGGGTGCACTCAGGGAGAACGGAACGGACATCCCCCATAACCTCCGAAAGGTTCTCCCCGCAAAAGCCCATGCAGGCACATTTCCCTGCGGGTGCGGCCGCAGCAGCGGCGCACCGCAGGCCCATAAAAAACTGTCTCCCGTTTCTATGCGAGGCAATAGCCAGAACGGCGGACAGACTACCAAATCCCTCCTGACCAAGCCGCAATGTTCAGGGGTTCCTATACAGCAGGCAGTGTCGCTTTCCTCCTCCTTTCCACGACACTGCCTGCTTTTTGTTTGCGCATTTTTCCCTGAAACGCCAGAAAGCGCAAGGTCGGAGGAACTGCCCTTGCTCCCGCCTCCTGCATACAAAACCGCCCCGGCTTCCATCACGGAAACCGGGGCGGTTCGTTTGCTTTAGGGGTGCTTTTTCAGGCGCTCACGCAAAACCTTGCGAGGGGTCTTTTGGTAAGCCCCGCGTATGCGGGGAAAGCGCGACACCATGGCATTCTACCCCTGTGTTGTGGGATCACCCCCGCGTATGCGGGGGAAAGGGCCACCTGACGCTTGCAGTCAGCCATATGCATAGGATCAACCCCGCGTATGCGGGGAAAAGGGAGAGCAGACAGCAAGACCACACTATCACATGGGATCACCCCCGCGTATGCGGGGAAAAGGCGCGAACGCTAATCGTACAAAACGAACCGCAAGGATCACCCCCGCGTATGCGGGGAAAAGACTAAAAAGATCCCGTAGCACCGTGCCTCCCGTTGCTATTGTACCGCTGTTTCCTTCAGTTTGCAATAAACCTGTTGTATCAAATGGCAGTCCGGCAGGGCGCGATGCCCCACTTTTTCTGCCAGCTGAAAATGCTGCGGCAGCGCCTGCAGGTCCGGCAGGATCATGCCCGGCATCTCGTTCCTCTCAGTTTCCTGCGCGCATAACGGTCATCAGCCCAAGGCCATAGGCCTTGCCGCGCCCCATGCCCTGACACAGCAGTGCCCGGAACTGCTCTGCATCGGTCACCTGCAAAACGCCCTCATAGGTCACTGCCAACAGGGTCACCGGCCGGGTGCCGTGCTTGGCAAAATGCTGCCACTGCACCCGGGTCACGGTAAATCCCTCCTCCCGCAGGGCAAAGCCGCGCTTTGCGGCGCGCTCCAACAGCCACTGCTTCTGGTACTGTGTTGTGCAATGTGCGGCCACGGTTCCCCGCGCTGCGGGGTTTTGGGTGTCTTTGCAGCTTTTGGTGGGGTTTGCAGTCAGCCGGAACTGCCAGCAGCTGCCCGGCTCCACCCGCTGCAAAAGCGGGTCGTAGCTGCGGGTCTCCGCAGCCGCTCCGGTGCCAAACTGCTCCACCACGCCGGACAGCTCCGGCGCGTCCTCGCTGAGCAGCAGCAGATACAGCCGCTCTCCCAGACGATCCAACCGCCACAGCCTGCGGCGGCGCTCCCCTGCAAAAGCGCTTTCCACTGCGCCATGCAGTTTTTGCGGTGCCGCCAGCGCAGCCATGGTGCTGCGGCGGGTGGGATCGAGTTCTACCCGTGATAAATACATTCTCTCGCCCCCTTTTTACAATTCCCGGAACGGATCGTGCTCCGTAGCCTCCGGGCTGTCCGGCATCTTCTGCCATAGTTCCCGTACCGAGCGGTAGCCGTATTGCCGATGATGCGGGTCAAAGCTCACCGGCACATCCCGCTGCGGAGCCGTGCCCGGCTCCAGCGGATCGGCGTCCAATAGGATCCGGCTCTGCCGTCCAGGGCACAGGGGCGGTTCCGCTTGCAACACCTCCTGCAAGCTGCCCGGGCATACGCCCAGACAGAGCGGCAGGGTAGGCGGGCAGCAGCGGCGACCGAGATACAGCGGAAACGCCGGGTGCAGCAGTGCCTGCTGCAGCTGCTGCAAAAGGGCGGTGTCGGTGCTTTCAATGCCGGCCAGAAACACGGCATCCTGCAAATAATGGCGGTAGGTCACATAAGAGGTCTTTTCGTCCTGCGTCTTTGCCGTGTGGTAGTCCACCAGCAGCTGCCCTTCCCGCTCCACGCGGACGCCGAACCGCAGCCCGGTCAGCCGGGTCAGCGCTTCGCTCTCGTCCCGCCGCAGCCCCAGAGCTGCCGCCAGCAGACCGATCACGCCGCTCTTGGTGGGTTCCCGGCCCGTCTTGCGGGTCTCAAATTTAGAGTCCGCGCCCCACGCCTGCAAAGGCGCTGCCAGCCGAAGCAACAGCGTTGCCATTACCCCACCTCATTTCCGGCAAGCGCATCCCGGACAGCCTTTTCCAGTGCGTCCAGCATCGCCTTTGCCGTCTGCGCCGGAGCCAGCACCTCCAGCCCGCTGCCCACGGTAAAGCTTTGCGCCGGAGCCTCGGCAAAGCTGCTGTACATCTGCTGCGCATACTGCGCCAGTGCCGCCTTGGAAGGTGCGGCGTAACCCTGCGCACTGCGGGGCACGGCACGCTCGAATGCGCCGCACAGGTTCACCGGCTGATCCTCCCGCAGGGTCACATATACCGCGTCCGGCAGAGTGCGGTTTGCAAAGGTGTTCTGCTTGCCGGTGGGCATGGAGAAGAGGAACGCCTCGCCAAAGGCCCGCACCGTTTCCGCTGCCTGCGCTGCACCCAGCTGCCCGGCCAGCTCCATCACGTTCACCGTAGCATAGCGGTACAGGGTGGAGGAGTTGTACTCCACCGTGCCCAGATGGCCTGCACCGGCGTTGTCCTCTGCCTGACAGTCATCCACGGCGGTAAAGTAATCGTACTCGTTCTGCACGGCATGGGTGGAGATGCTGTGCGCCACCTGCGCAGCGGCGTCATAGTTCAGAGAAGGGTCATCTGCCACCATGCGGCCAAACAACGCCATGTCCATCGAGGGCGCCGCTTTCAGGGCATCCCGATACTGCTTTTTATCCGCAGAGCCCTCCACAGCCAGCTCTGCCAACGCCTTTGCCTGTGCAGTGCTCATGAAGAACAGTGCCTTGGTGCCCTTATCGTCGCTCTTGATGCCCGCATTCTCCAGCGCTTTTTTTGCCAGCTTGTCCGCATCCAGTTCCGGGGCCAGTGCAAGGATCTGCGCCTTCACCAGTTCTGCGGCCTTTTTGGTGCGCTTGCCCACGTCCAGCTGAGCATTCTCCGCAAAGGCTGCACGCATGGCGTGCTTCCATGCCTGTGAGGATACCCGGGCACGGGTCACACCGCCGTACACTGCCGTTTTGGGGCTGCCGGTATCGTCCCGGTTGATGCAGCTGGGCGGGACGGTCTGCAAAATGTGGAAATCAACATACAGGCGCTTCTTCATGGTCAAGTCTCCTTTTCTTTCTCTTCCGGTGCAGGCTTCGGGTCGCGGTACAGATCCTGCCCCCACCGCAGACGGACATTGGCGGGAATCTGTGCATACCGCGGGTCGGTGCATTGCAATTCATACAGGTCTGCCGCAAGCTGCGGATAGTCCAGCGGGATGCCGCCATCCTTTGCCGCGCTCAGCAGCCGGATCATGCCCCGCAGATGGTGGCTGATCTCGGTAATTTCTTCTGCGGTGGCCAGCGCATTGAACCGCCGGAGCACACTGGCCTCGGTCCAGTCCTGTCCGGCACTGTTCCGCTCTGCCAGCTGCCGCACCGCACGCCCCAGCGTGTTGCCGGGGCAGTTCATGGGGCGGTCATTCCCCTGCTGATGCACAGCATACAGGGTCAGGGCAAGGTAGACCGCCCACTCTGCCGCCGAGGGAGCACTGCGGCCCTGAAAGCTTTCCGGCATTCCCAGCAAAAAGCATCCCCACAGCTCCGGCAGCTCGCCGGGTGCGTGGCCGATACCCCGCCGCAGCTTTGCCAGTTCTGCCCGCCGCTGGTTGTCCGGCAGAGCCTGAAGCCTGTGCAGCTGCTGCGCCGCATACAGTTTGACATCCTGTGTTTTCATACAATTCCCCCTTTATGGTTCTGTTTTGGGATAGATTTCCCAAAGCCTTGTGCGGAAATGATTATAGGCCTTTGGCGCGGTATACAGGATGGTGCGCTCGGTCTTTTTGTCCTTATCGACCACAATGCGGCGTCCCTTCAGGGCGGCATTCCCGGCCTCCATCACCATCTGCTTTCCCAGCTTTTCCGCGATGCTGCGCGCCCGTGTCTGCCAGCGCAGTGCTGCCTCATCCGGGTCGTCCTGCTCCTGGTCGATCGCCTGCAGCCACTGCCGGAAAGGCCGGTCCACTGCAAAGTAGAACTGTGCACGAACCGCGCCGCCTGCATTTTCATTCCGGTCACCGGCGGCAATTGCCAGTTCCTGCGCAAAACGCCCGATCAGCGCCGCTGTCTGTTCACAGCGCTCGATTTCTCTGACGATCCGGCTCTGCCATGGGCGCCCTATCTCATCCAGAATCCCTGCCTGAAAGGTCAGGCTGTCGCTGAAAGAATCATTTACAAAGAAGTCCTTATCGCCATATTGGACACCGGAGATACGGAAATGTACCTTTCTGCGGGGATCCAGAAGTTTCAATCTCTTTTCCTGCAACTTTTCGATCCAGCATACAACGCCCGGGCGATGCCCGCTGTCCTGACAAAAAACCGCCGGGAACTCCCGCCAGAATTGTTTGGCCGGGTCATGACGGCAGGGCACAAACACCACCGGTTCATTTTTCTTGATTGGCATCGTGCGCCAGATGGTCATCTGTTCGGCAAAGACGTTTTCTCTGGGGAAGAAATCTCCTCCCAGCAGACAGAACCCATCTACATTCTCCCCTGTCCTGTGCAGCAACAGCCTTCTGGATTGCAGGGTGAGCAGCTGTGCCGGGTTATCCGGGCAGCAAATTTCTGTCCGTTCCGCGCTCTTTGGTGCTTCCAATTCCCAACAGGGCTTGCTTTCGCCCCAGCATTCCCGGCCGTCGCGCAGCAGCGTCAGGTTCAGCATCAGGGTCTCGTACAGATTATCACCCTGTGCCTGAATAAAACCGATCTTGCCCAGCCACCCGGCTCCTACGGACGGAAGCCCCTTTCCTTTTGGCTTTGCAGAGGTGTCATCATAGCCGTTCACACACAGCAGCCACCGCGCCGCCTGCGGATAGCTCAGCTGCTCCTTGCTCTGCCCCGCATACAGCGGAAAGAGCCGGAGTTTATTGCTGCTTTCCGACATTTCACCGTTGAGTTTGGCCGCACCGTATTCCGTGCCGATCTTTGCCTGCGGCACCTGCCAGAATGGATGTGTCGGGTGGAACAGCCAGAAGCGGTCCTTCCACTGCTCCAGATAATCCCGGACAGGCGCCGCCGGAAAATGCCCAAGCTGCCACAGCGCGCTCCAGCGCTCAAGTGCATCATCGCTCTGCATCAGTGGGCGGGGCTCTCCCTTTGCATCCACCCGGGAGAACACGGTGAACAGCACCGCCAGCAGCAGCCGCAGCACGGCGGCGTTCTGGGTGGGCATCTCGCCCGCAAGGTCCACATAATCCTGCGCCGACACCAGCGCCTCGGTCAGGGACACCTCCCGCACCGTGTTGTCCCGCAGCCGCACCCGTATCCACGGTTCGGTCAGCAGGTTGAATTCAATTTCCTTCATCCGTCTCCTCCTTTTGGTAATACAGGCCGTTTTCACGGTCATAACAAAGTTCCATGCCCGCAAGCCGGGCAGTCAGGTTTTCATCCAGCAGCAGGATCAGTTCTCCGTGCAGCAGCGGCGACAGCTGCCACGCCGCAAGGCGGCTGCGGTTGTCCGCTTCCAACTCCCGGATGACCCCGTCCACCTTCCACGCCTTGCCGAACACCGCCGGGAGCCGCAGCTTCTGCCGGGCGATCTTCAGTGCCGTTTCCGGCGGGGGCGGGCTGTCGACAGCTACGGCACTGCCGCCCTCCTGCCACGGCAGAAAGTGGATGCTGCCGTCTGCCCGACGCTGCATTACCAGCACCTCCACCGAGGGGTCGCCGTCCCGCACTGCCGCCCGGGCTGCCGGGTCGGAGCGGGCGCCCTCGTTCTGCATCCAGTCGTCCAGCGTGTTCAGCTGCGCCAGCCGGTGCGTTTCCGGCTGCGGCACAAGGTATGCTTCGGCGCGTGCTTTCATTTTCTCCTGTGTCCGCTCATATATGGAGCGCATTTCCTCGCCCTGCGCCCCGCCGGGAGCTTCCCGCTCCCAGCCGTAGACCCGCTGCACCAGCGGAGAGATCTCCTCCGGCAGCCGGATGCTCCGGGGCAGAAACTTCCGGGTGCGCCAGAGCAGCCACTGTCCATATACCGCCTCGCTGCCCGCATCAAAGGCATCTTCCCCGGTGTCCAGCACCGCGCAGCAGGCCTGCTGCAACGGAGCGGGGCGGCTGCGGTGGTGGCGGTGCAGCCGTCCAATGCGCTGCAGCAGCAGATCCATGGGGCAAAGCTCTGTGACAAGAACGTCCAGATCAATGTCCAGCGACTGCTCCATCACCTGCGTACCCACCACGATCAGGTCGTTCCGGCACTCCGGTGCAGAGCCCTTGCCGATGCGTGCCATCAGCTGGTTTTCCCGCGCCGCGCGGTCCGGCATCAGGAACTGCGCATGGAACAGCTGCACCTCTTTGTCCGGCAGGCTTTCCCGCAGCAGCTGCGCGATCTTCTGCGCTTTTTTGACCGTGTTTACGATCACCCCTGCACAGCCGCCCTCTGCCAGCTTCCGGCGCAGCAGCGCGGGCAGCTCCGGCTCTGTGAGCGTGGTCAGCTGCACCGTTTGACCGGGTGCATCCGATGGGATGGCCGTCTGCTTTACCTCTGCGCCATTCGTCCATATCAGCAGCGGATAGCCGCAGCTGGTTTCCCACGGAGCGTCCGGGGCGGCCTTTTTCTGCTGGTAGGCCTCGACCAGCTCTGTGCGCCGCCGGGCGGGCAGGGTGGCCGACAGCAGAATGACCGGCACCTTGTACCAGCCCAGCCATTCCAGTGTCCGGTCCAGATAGCAGTTCATGTAGGTATCGTAGGCGTGGCACTCATCAATAATGACCACCTTGCCCGCAAGCCCCAGATGCCGCAGCATAACGTGCTTCTGGGCAAGTGCCGCCAGCAGCAGCTGATCCACTGTGCCAATCACGAAGTTTGCCAGCAGTACCTGTTTGTTTCCTCGAAACCACTGGTGTACCTGTACCCGATGCTCTTCCTGCGCATCTTCCTCCAGCTGCACCCCGCGCCCCTGTAACCGCAAATAGTTCTCGTTCAGTTCCGCCATGCCGTGCGCCAACTTTATAGCCTGCGGCAGCGTCTCCTCAGTCTGCGTGTCTGCCCAGCCAAGCAGCCGGGGAAAGATGCCGTTTGCCGTGGCCTGTGTGGGCAGCCCGAAAAAGACACCGCCCAGCCCGAACCGGCTGGCCATGATCTCCGCAGCGGCCAGCGCCGCCTCGGTTTTGCCCACGCCCATCTGTGCTTCCAAAATCAGAATGCCCGGTTCCGCTGCGGTATCCACAGCCTCCAGAACAGCCCTCTGCACCGCATTGGGCGCAAAGCCGAACCGCACCGCAAACTCCTGCGGGTCTGCGATGCCCGGCTGTGCCTCCCACGGAAAGGGCAGGGCCAGCTTTTCCCAAGCCCTGTCCACCCGCGCCGGGTAATCCTCCATGCTGCCCAGCTCCTCTACCGGGATCAGGGGGAAGTATTCCGTATTGCTGGCGATCCAGTCTGCCATGATCAGAAGTCCGGTCAGAAGCACTTCCTCCTGCGGGTCCAGGTCGTACAGTTCCGCCGTATCATCAAAGCCGCAGTCCTGCAAAACAGTCATGAGCAGTTCTGTCCAAAAGCTTTCCCAGACCTTTTTTTGTCCCTTGGGGTAGTAGTTGCTCTCCCAGCACTCCAACTGGTCATCGACCGCCGCGCAGCTCTGTGGCCTGCCGTGATGCGCTCCCACAATGGAGGCTAGCCCGCCGGGACAATCATTCCACAACAGAATTGCCTCGCCCGCCCGGGCATGCGGCGACTCCCGGCGGTTCTGTTCAGGACAGTCCAGCGGCGTCAACATTTCCAGCCGCTGCCGCGCCTCCGGCAGCGTGCGCAGGATATTTGCCTGAAAGGCTACCGTAGCCTTGCCTATATCATGGATCCCGCCCAGAAACCGGGCATGCGCGAGCAACGCTTCCTCGCGCTCAAAGCCCATGGCCCGTTTTGCACTTTCCGGGAGCCACTGCCGGACCAGCCGCTCCATGATGCTCGCCGTATCCCACAGGTGCATCCAGAGCGGCAGCCACAGGCTGGTATTCTCCGGGTCCGTTTTACCAGCCAAAAGCCTTGTTTTATTCAACGTCCAGCGCATTTTTGCTCCTTTTCCGGTGTGTGCTTTCCGTGTACCGAGCATAGCAGATAATGTGTACTATAATCCGTACTTTTTGCATTTTATCTCCGCAAATGAAAAAAGCGGCACACCGGGTCGTGCCTCATCAAAACGAAAGTGTCCTCGCAAGGTAAAGCAACCTGCTATTTATGGCCCTGTTCCGCCTTCTGTTCCAAAGATACGCTTCTGCCCTTCTGCTGTCAATGACTCTGCGCCAATTCATCAAAGCTACAAAAAAACGATTTCTTTTTTGTATAAAAAACCGCCCCGGCTTCCTACTATGGAAACCGAGGCGGTTCATTCTGTTTATTGGTGTTCTTTCAGACACTCAATGCCTACCAACTGGCATTCAGTTTTTGAAGTTTTAGTCATATCTGTATTTAGAGGACTTTCCATACACCTTCCGGAGCGATTTTTTCAGACTGACCACCGTTTCTTTGATGATCTTTGCCTCATCGGCGGAGCAATCTGCAAGCTGTTCGGTCATCCAGCTGTCGAACACCGGCTTTGCTTTTTTGATCTCGATGCACAGCAGCTCGTCTGCGGAGCAGTCCAGTGCGTTAATGATGTCGATCAGCGTTTTCAGGCTGGGCACGGAGTTGCCTGTTTCGATATGGCTGATGTGCGTGACCACAACGCCGACCTCATTGGCCAGCTGCTCCTGCGTCATGCCCTTTGCAAGGCGGCAGGCACGGATGCGTTTTCCGATGTCGGCGTAGTCCACCATAGTACAAGTACCCTCCGTTTTGTGAAGTGATACTTGTATTGTATGTGCAATCGACCGGGATTGTAATAATCTGAAAGTGCAGTGGACTTATAAATACCAATCGTTCAGAAATACTTTAACTTCCTGCTTTCCGTCAATCGTTGTCACAGCAGTAATGGCATCCGGGCGGAAGGAGTCTCCCGGATAATGCATTTCCAATTTCAGATTGACTTTTTTCCCAGCTTCCACTTCCTGTGCCAGTTTATTCTCAAAATTTTTGAATTCGTTCCGATTTAGTCCAGAATCCTGCGGAATGAGATTTTCCAAATCGTTTGCCCCATCAAAGCGATCTGCAATTGCATGACCTCGATCATCGGTACTTTTTTCATATCCTTTTCCAATATCATGGATGCTGTCTTTAATTTGCAGACGACCATCATGCTCTTTCAGATGCAGGTCTCCTTCGGCTGTAAACAGCCTTCCAAGGTGATCGGTAGTGTACTCATATCCGTTTCTTTTATACTCTGCATCCGACAAAAGATCCTGCTCCATACGGTACGGCATTCCATCATCGTTATTTTTGTATTCCAGCTCTTTTTCTAGCTCTGCAAATGACTTTTCCGTAGCAGCATCCAGTTTTTCTTCTGCCTTTTCTATCACGCCTTTCTGTAGACGCTCAAATGACCGTTTGACGACATCATCCAACCCAATGTGCGTTTTTGCTTCCATCGGTTTCGCTTCTGAGATTTCTCGCCTCACAGCACACGACCTCCCTGCTGTTCAAAATTCGTCCTTAGATTATCTACAGCCTTTGCATCCGGGTTCAGGCTCATGCCCATGCTTATCACGCTATTTAGCACCCAGTCTGCAGCAGCAGCTTTCAGGCCGTACTGTCCCTGCAGCTGTTCCAGAAATTCTTTACGGGGTGTGAGCGACTTTTTAGCTGCGGCACAGTAATCAACGACCGTGCTAATCCCACCAAAGAAATCGAACACAGCTTTCCGAGTCTTAGCCACATCCAGTTCGCCGCCTGCAAAAACCCGTTCCAGGTAGCGGCTGTCCTCAGGCTTCAGCACAGTCTCATGGCGTTTCAGCCAGAGCTTCAGCTGCTCCATCTCCGAACTGCTCAGCGGTTCCAGCTCTTTGCCCACTGCCAGTTGTCCGAATACAAACTCTGCGTTGATTTCATGCGGCATTTTTGAAGGCTTGTGGTAAACAGCATTTTCCGGCATGGGATACGCCTCAATCTTGCAGAGCACCGCCTCCGGCCACTCATTCTGGTAAACGGCAGCCACACCCAGCGGCAGCTTGGACAATTCGTCGATCTGTGCCTCCTTCAGGGCGGCAGACTTGCCTACCAGCTTGCGATCCTCTTCGTCCGGCAGGCGCAGAATAATTTTGGTGTTCGTGTTGCGGATGACCGACATATCCAGCAGTCCGGGTGCCTGGTCTGCAATGATAAACCCCTCACCATAAGTACGCATTTCCGCAATGGCATTTGCCAGCATTTCCACCGACTTACCCTGCAAATTTGCACCTTCCTGTGATTGCTCTGCCGAGGTCTTGCGCAGCAGGTTGTGCGCTTCTTCCAGCACTGTGACATGGCGAAGCCTGCTGTTCATCCCGCTGCTGCACATCCGGTATTCCTGTAACTTCATCACCAAGATGCCCATCAGCAGCGATTTCGTTTCCATAGAACCCACACGGCTCAAATCTACGATCACATTCTGATCGAACATTTCAGCATCGCTCAGCGCATCTTCTGCGCAAAGCACACTGCCATAAATACCGTTTGTCAGAGACTTTACGCGGGTGCACAATGCGCCCACATAATCACTTTGGGTATCCTTGGAATAATGCGACTCTTCAATGACGCCCGGCAGAATATCCAGCAGGTCAAAGAAGGTTGGGAAAATTCCCTTCTCGCTCTCCGAATTGCGCAGATCCCAGCCTACTTTCTGATAGCTGCGCTCAATAGCATCCTTCAGCACCGCTGGCATGGCTGCATACATCGGCCAGCAGGCGTTGAATATCTCCACCAGACGGTCAATATGTTCCAGAATATGGATATTCTCAGGGAATGCAAAGGGGTTCATGCGCAGCAGCGGCGTTTCTCTGGGGTTTGTACCAAACACCTGCACATCTGTACAATTGCCGAACACGTTCTTGTATTCGCCCTTGGCCGGTTCCACCACAAGAAACGTCGTTTGTCCGTTCTTTGTGATCTCATCCAGCAGATGGTAGACCGCATTGGATTTGCCTGTGCCGGTCGAGCCAGTGATGAACGTGTGGGAAGCCATTGCCTGCCGATTCAGGATCAGTCCTGCCGCTTCCTCTTTACCCATGTGGTAAATCTTGCCCAGATTCATCTTGTCCTCATCCGGCATCGCCTCATCCGGCACATTGCGGCCAAACTCCGCGTGCTCAATAATCGGCAAGCCGTGCACTGAGCGGGTGGGCAAGCCAAGGTGCATTGGCAGTTCCCGCCCGCTGACCAGCGTTGCAGGTGTATAAAGCAGACTATCCGGCGCATTCTCCCATAGTGGGCGAGCAAAGACCGGTTGCATGAACCGCTTGAGATATTCCCGCAGCTGTGCCACTTCTGCCTCATTGTTCTTCCACACATTGACGGCACCGCTCTCCACCGAGGAGCCCTCGCCTACCATCAATGCGCGGTAAGTGTTGGCCGCCAAAAGTGCTGTGGATTGAGTAGACGAAAGGAAATACGCTGCACAGTTATAGCAGCCATAATCTTCACTTTCCTTTACACGCTTGAGCTGGTTTTCAATGCGTTCCAGCAGTTCCTCCACCGATTTATTACACAGTTCCACCTGCTGAGTACGGCCCGTGCCGCGGGTGTCCGTTGTGCCGTGGCTCTCCTGCTGGCTGGTGCTGTCTGAAATGCCATGGGACGTTCCATCGGAGGTGCTGTGCGAAGTGCCGGTCTGCTCGGTGGTAGAGTGGCTGGTACCCCACGAGGCGTTTACGCCCATGGAGCCTCCGATGTTCCGGGCGATGCTGTTGAAAGCCGTTCTGGCTGACGCCATGCCGCCTACGGCTCTGCCCGCCGTGCCAAGCAGCGGGCCGATGACGGCCCCCGCGCCCGGAATCAGGGCCGAAGCTGCCAAGCCGCCCAGACCCAGAATGCCTGCAATACCACCAGCCACCGGCGAGATTTTTGTGACCGAGGTGCCGAAGCTGCTGCCGACACCGCCGTTGATACCGCCGCTGACCCCTTTCGTTTTCTGTGTGCCGTCCGTCACCGAAGAGGACTGGTTCGTACCGTCCGTTGTAGTCGTGCTGACAGTATCGCTGATGGTATGGGAAGTTCCACTGCACAGGCTCTCCATCACAGCAGTACTCTGGTTCTCGGTATAAGACCATGTACTCTTGCGGAAGGGCGAAAGAGTGCTGTACAGATTTTCATACCCGCTGCGGATAGCCGCCTGTGTTTCATTGGAAACAGGTTCTGCCAAAAACAGCGCAGTATACTTTTCTCCTTCCATCGCGTCCATAAAGCGCTCGATGCCCTGCACAAAAGCTTTGTCTTCCGTTTTAGACTTATCGCGCAGCGCTGCCACACAGGACACTGAGGCCACCGCCTCCTGCTCTTCGCCAAAGGCTTCATCCAGCAGTTCTTTTTCATCTTTCTGAGAAATGCCTTTTATATCGGAACCGGGGAAGTTGGAGAGCAGCACTTTCTGCAACGCCTTGCTGGAAATTTCCAGCTTGCGGCTCTTCATGCTCTGTTTCAGGGGATCCTCGCGAACGCCCAGATAGATATTGGCACCGGCATTTCCTTCTGGCACATCGATCATCACCGCCAGACTACAGCCTTGTGCCATGCTGGAATAGTACACCGTAGAAAGCTTCTGGAACATATCCTCGCCCTTTTTCAGGGTCAATTTCTGCAACTGGAACAGTCGGATGTACTGGGCAGGGTCCTGCACTTTCAACATCTGCTGGGAGAGTTCCACCATACCATAGTTCTGCAGTTCCGTCAGATATTTTTTATACACCAGATGGTCTGCAAGCGTCAGCTGATCCGTCAGGTCATGCAGCGACCTCTGCGCGGAAAGCTGCTGTTTTTCAAGCACCTCAAGCTCGTCTGCCATGATTTATTTTCCTTTCTGCTGTTAACCCCTCAAAATCTTCCATATCAGGCCCGTCGCAGCCAGTGCCGCACCTGCTGCGACGGCAGAGCCCACGTCGCAGCCCTGTAGCTTTTTAAGAGCCTTCTTTGCTCTTTCATGGCCTTGATCAGCGGCTTTCTGGTACCACTCCGCCGCCTTCGTAAGGTCTTTCGTCACGCCATGACCCCCCTCATAACAACGGCCTAGATGGTACTGCGCTGAACCAAGACCTTGCTCTGCAGCTTTCCGGTACCACTCCGCCGCCTTCGTAAGGTCTTTCGTCACGCCATGACCCCCCTCATAACAACGGCCTAGATGGTACTGCGCTGAACCAAGACCTTGCTCTGCAGCTTTCCGGTACCACTCCGCCGCCTTCGTAAGGTCTTTCGTCACGCCATGACCCCCCTCATAACAACGGCCTAGATGGTACTGCGCTGAACCAAGACCTTGCTCTGCAGCTTTCCGGTACCACTCCACTGCCTTGGCTGAGTCTGTCTCAACACCCATACCCGAATATATATCTATCTCTATCTCCCTCTCCAACTCCAACTCATCATACAAAAAGCTCAGACTATTCTGTGCACCTGCCTCCATATCCATGTCCTCATAACAAAGGCCCAGACTATCCTGTGCACCTGCGTGGCCTTGTTTCGCAGCTTTCTGATACCATTTGAATGCCTCTTTTCCATCTTTTGACAGCAAAAGCTCTGCTAGATTATATTGAGCGTCTGCGTATCCTTGCTCTGCTGATTTCCGGTACCATTTTACTGCCTCTTCTTGGTTTTGTGCCACGCCATATCCATTTTTATAGAACAAACCAAGTTTATACTGTGCATCTACATCGCCCTGGTCTGCAGCTTTCCGGTACCACTCCGCTGCGGCTGCTTTTGATAACGCAACACCATCGCCACATTCGTAACAGCTACCCAGAGTGTACTGCGCAGCGGCCACTCCCTGCTCTGCAGATTTGCGATACCATTTCACTGCCTCTTCTTTATTTTGTGTCACACCATATCCATTTTTATAGAACCAGCCAAGCCTACACTGAGCTCTTGCACATCCCTGCTCCGCAGATTTCCGGTACCATTTTACTGCCTCTTCTTTGTTTTGTGCCACGCCATATCCATTTTCATAGAACAAACCAAGTTTATACTGTGCATCCGCATCACCCTGTTCTGCCGCTTTCCGAAACCATTTCACGGCTTCTTCGTTATCCTTTTCTGTTCCTTTTCCATAATAGTAGCATTTGCCCAATTTATATTGTGCTCCCACATTGCCCTGCTCTGCGGCTTTCCGATACCAGAAAACAGCCTTGCTCGTATCCTTTTCCACACCAAATCCGGTATCGTAGCAGTAGCCAATGCTATTCTGTGCGACTGCTATTCCCTGTTCTGCGGCTTTTTCGCACCACATCGCAGCCTTTTTCGGGTCTTTTTCTACGCCTTCTCCTGTCTTGTAGCAATAGCCAAGATTATACTGCGCCCTTGCAAGTCCCTGCTCTGCGGCTCTCGCATACCATTCAGCGGCCTGTACAGGGCCTTTCGCTATGCCACTGCCCTTCATATAGCAAACGCCCAGATTGTTCTGCGCTCTTACATTGCCCTGTTCTGCCGCCTTGCGGTAGCATTCAAATGCCTGTTCCAAATCTTTTGCAACACCTGTTCCATAGTTATAGCAGTCGCCCAGTTTTTTCTGCGCTTCCGCATATCCCTGCTCTGCGGCCTTTTTGTACCACACGAGCGCATTTTCTTCGCTTTTTTCCACACCCGTGCCGTTCTGATAGCACCGTGCCACCTCAAACTGTGCCTCGGGGTGTCCGTAATCTCTGGCCGCGACCATGTACTGCTGGAACGCCATTTCGGCATTGCCGGCCTGCTGATTTTTCTTAGCCTCCTGCAGGTAGTCCTGCACAGTCTTCTTTTTTGTTTCCTGCTGCGCTTCCTCCCCCAGACAAAAGCTCTCCACGAAGCCCATGAATTCTCGCTTTTTATCTTCCGGCCCATTGAACAGGAAGCTGTACACGGCATTTTTCTCATCGCTGAAACCCATAGCCTTGATCTCAGCCCCCAGACCATCCCAATTCACACGGCCAGCCGCCGGTTCAAACCATTCTTCAACAGATTTTGTCTTGATGGTATTCGGGATCTCCATATCCTGCCCACCCACACGGATAGACTCCAGTTTATCCGTAAAACGTACTTCCACCTGAATTTTGCTCATAATGATAGTCTCCCTATGTATTTATAATTTTTATATAGTCTCCCTGACTCCGCACCCACATCTGAATGCCCGTGCCAAACACCTCGGCTTCCACGATCCAGCCTTTTTCCGTCACCTGCAAGACCTTTGCAGTGGGCAGTCGGTCGAGAACGGATTCCAGACTTGGCCCGGTATACTCGAACCGGATGGTCTGCAACTCGCCGCCGTACATGAACTGGATGCGCTTGCGCATCTCGCCCTCCTGAAAGCGGTCGGTATAGCGCTGGGCAAAGTGCCGGTCGAGGGTCTTATAGTTCTGGATGCGATCAATACGATAAATGGTAGGTGAGTTATCCTGCGGGTTCCGGAAGTGCTTGTCCTTGTCGATGCCCTCAATAAACGCCGCCAGATAGAAATAATACTCGCTGAACAGGATGCCCACCGGCTCAATGGTGCGCACACGAGTCTCGCCATCATGGGTGCGGCAGTAGGTAATTTCCATAACATTGTGATTTTCTACTGCCGTGCCGATTTCCCACAGGCTCTCAACGAACTTCCGGCCGTGCTGCGGCTCAACGTAATGGAAACGCTCATTGCTGATGAGGTCTTTCACCTGATTCAACCGGTCCAGCGGGGTGCACACCTGCACCAGCTTGTCCAGAATGGGGAACATTTCCTCCTTGACCATGGAGCGGCTTTCCAGCAAAATCTTGCATACCGCCAGAATCTCGCTGCTGGTGAGGAAGCGGGAAAGCGTGTCATCCAGCAGATAGCCGCCCTTTGCGGAGTTGTATAAAATCTCCCGGCGCGGCTCGCTGTCTGCAAAATAGCTGCGCAGGGTATCAAGATCGCGCTGGATGGTTTTTTCGCTGACGCCAAAGTGGTCTGCCGTCTGCTGTTTGTTCAGCACACCGCCCTGTACCAGAATCTGCTGAATATAGAGTATACGGTCTAATCTACTATTACGCACAGTTCATTCTCCTTCTCTGTTCATTGTAACACAGTGCAACAACAGCCGCAATTCTTTGTGTGAAATTTTGTTGTTTTGTGAAACAGCCACAAAATTTTTGTCTCTTTTGCACAACCCCAGTATACAAAAAAAGATGGACAGCTTGTCTGTCCATCCTCCAAAAAGCCAAGTGCTTTTCTCACAAATTCCATCTGCGGTTCAGCCGGTAGATCACATCCCATACATCATCCTTAAAAGTGTACATTACCTGACGCGGTGATGCACTTCTGCTTGCCATGCAGACAAGCAGAAACAGTTCGGCGGCAAATGCCGCGCCCAGCAGAAACATCCATATTTTTTTCATTGTGCACTCTCCTTCGATGGCGTTTATGCCCTTTTGTCTGTCTATTATAACGATCCTGTTGGACAGTTTGCTTGTCCTTTCTGTAAAAGATATTTTCTGCTTTTCCTGTACGTTGCAACACAAAAACCGCCCCGGCTTCCTGTTACGGAAACCGGGGCGGTTCGTTTGCTTTATTTGTGCTTTTTCAAGCGCTCACGCAATTACTTGCGGGGGTTCTTGATAGCAGCCTGAGCGGGTGCCAAAATTACAGAGCGTTCGGAACAACAGTATGAAATTCAGGAACTACTGTTTTCGCCTTTTGCAATTGCTTCAACCTGATACTGTAATAGGTCCTCCGGCAACATTGAACACTTCTTCTCATCAAGTGTTTTGCGTAGCTTTTGTTCCAATTCCTTAAACAAAAGGTCTTGAAAACACCATGGGCTTGCGCTATTCGAGTACTTTTTAGCTTTTCTCTCAGCCAATGCTTTTTCTTCCCGTAGTTCAGCAATTTTATCTTCCAACTTTGGTGCCCGGCCTATGCACTCTAGCAAACCCTCCAATCGTTTGATTTTCTCTCCTTTTGTATAATATTCTTCAATCATGCTCGCCGCATCCCGTTTCAATGTAGTCTTTGAACGTCCTTCAAATTTAGGATCTGCTGCACACCAAGCATATAACTGATTTAAAAAAATCGCTTGATTTGCAGAGCTTGTATACCATTCAAATGTAGCATTTTCCCAGCTTTGAATCAAATACATCCTTTGAGGATTTTTTTCTAGAGACTCAATGCATTTACAGAGCATTTCATAAGTCTCACCCCCTAATTCTTCTAAGCTTTTTAGAAGTACTGCATAGTCTTCCGTCGTTGTTGGTTTTTCTTTTCTTAGGTGGCGCTGCACCCATTGATCGTATTTTTGTTTCTCAATGTCGTTTGTCTCTTCGGATTGATTGTGCGCCCAAGCCGTTCTCAATACTTTAATCGTATCAACACATGCCCTTAAATCTTCAGATGCTTCACACGGATACTCATTATTCTTCAACCAACCTTTTTTCGTTAGCTTACGAATAATACAGCTGCTGTCTATTACCGCCTTATACAAATTCAAACAGCCTGCCACAAATTTTGCATCTTCACTAAATACATTCACACATGGCTCATAATGACATATCAGAAAAAGATGCTCTGCTATTTTTGTTCGGACAAGTTTATTCAACTCTTCTGCAGGAGTATTTGAAAACAGAATATTTTCCATTTTTTACCTCCGCTCCTGCCCATTATCTTTATATGCCGAGAATCCATTATAGCCAATTCCCAAAATCAGCCCACGCAGATATTCGTTTTCCCGGGGTGGATTGTTCATACTGGTTACACCAACCATACGGTAACGAACCTTGTGCATCCCACTCAAGTAAGGGTCATCTGTTTCCAAATGGATCCAAGCTGTCCTCCCTTCCAGCTTTTCAATCATACCATTATAATGAATTGGACCATCCTGGTCACAATAAATAAACGGAACTCTCATTCTAGGAGATCTAGTAAAGAGATCCACTCCAATACCTTGAATAATCTCCTCACATTTTTTGAAATCGCGAGTACATTGCAATACCGCCAGCGCTCGAATCAATGAAAAAATCGGCCGTGCGCGATTTCCAACAGTGTTGCTCTGCGCAGCTTCACAGCACAACTCGCTGATACGCCTTATCTCTTTCCATTGAGTTGGTAAGAGTTGAATTTTCTGTCCTTCTTTTTCCATCAGGCGGTAACCTGTGGCGTTCATCCATACCGCTCTTAGGAGAAGACTCAGTGCAAAGTAATTTCCCTGAATGCATGTTTTATTGGGTTCCTCTTGCATAAATTCTGCAACTTTTCGGCAAGTATTACGCTGCTCTTTCGTAAGTTCTAAGTCGCCAAGCTTCCTGTTTTCTCCCGTAACACCTGCCGCATCCAGTTCTTGCTGGCAAACAAATGTAACCGCCGTTGCCTGATTCGTTTCAATCATCTCATGATATAGCTGTGCAAACTCCGGTTTCATTGTATTTTTCTGAACATCTCGAATTGTAACTTTGTACTCCGTAGCGAACTCTTGAATTTTGAGAAGGTGTTCTTGGATCTCATCGTGGTCATCCGCACCCCTGTTTTGAATCTCAAGAACTGCACAATCATCTGCAATTAGCTTTGTTTCACTTAAGTATTTCAGTTTTTGCTGTTCATTCAGATCTCCGTGTTCATATACTTCCTCAAATGCATCAAAGAGTGCATTATAAACATGGCCATTCTCTGGACTATAAAGGATTGCCTTATAGAGTTGCTCATAGATATCTCTATAATTCAATCCCGGCAACATGCCCATGGTTTTACCAAACTTATCGCGATATCTTCGATAATTTTTCTGCAGCCAAATATTGCAGCGAGTTATTTCAACAATCAAACCGTTTTTCTGATCCGAAAGGTATTTTTTCTCTCTGATACCTGTCGGCACTTCATCAATTCCTCGTTCAAGATATTCCAGTTGACGATTTGCAAAAGTAATGGTCTCTTCCAACTCTTTAATTCGCTTTTCATAACTTTCTTCTGTGTAAGTCTCCGGCTTAGACTTATAAAGTTCTTCCCACTTTTTTCCATAATATTCACGAGAGTATGTTACTAACAGTGTAGCAAATCCTGCATCCCTGTCCGGAACAACATTGCATACCGTTCTCAATGTTTGAACAATTTTTTCACTTTGCCGTAAAATGTCACTATGTTCCTGCCTTTTTTCACCGTTTTCACGAAATGCTGTATACTGTGAGTTCGGCCCCATCAGTCGGATAAGTTGCTGTAGGTTTCGTGCAAAAGAAGACGGAAGTTCTTCCCAATGTTCTTGATATACTCTCAGAATTTCGCACAGTAGTTCAACCTGTTGATTTGCATTAATTCCATTCCGACTCAAAAAAATCTCTGCCTCTAATGGGTTACGGAAGCTAAATGCGTAATCACTTCCATCTTTCATTTCACTGTAATGAATCCATGGAATTCTTGTTGTAAGAACATTATACAATTCCACATTGATAGGTTTATCTTTTTCATAACTATTTTCTTTTAGCATCCATACCGCAATCGCATATGGAACTTCCAGTTTAAACCGTCCAAACAGCGCAATGCACGCATTAAATTTTTCCAAGTTATATTCGCTTGAACTTTCCTCGGCCTGTTTTTCAATCCGTTGCCGGATACTTTCCATTTCCTCCCTCGAAAGCCCCGCTTCTATAAACGCCTGCGCGATTGAACCCAAATTATTCGTGTTTTCTTGTGAGAACGTCTTGTCCAGTTGTTTCACCACATAATGATTGACCATTAATTCTTCTCGACCAAGTGCTCTTTCCAGATTTGGTCGTAGCAAATTTATGATTCGATAAAAGCATTGGAAAATGTCCATCTGATCCTGAAGATTTTTCTTTTCCAACTGTAATTTCTGATTTTCAATCCCTGAGTATGTCTTAATTTTTTCCCAGAAATCATTTTTTTCCTTGGTATTCATTTCACGGTCAGTGTTAATATAGCAACAGCCATTCTCCAAAAACATTTGTGATGTCACATCTGTACTTTGCACAAAATGTTTTTTTCCATCCTCTATATAAGAGAAACATCTTCTCTTACTTGTTTTCTCAACAGGTGTTTCATATGCACTGCATACCAAAACAAACCTCCGCCCTCGATTCAGTAGCATCTGTGAAAGATGCTGTGCGTTGGAGGTAACATTTCGATACGATGAGCAATCCCAAATCAAAAGAATTCGGGCATCTCCATCACAAGCATCAATTTTTTCCATCAAAGTTTTCAGCGCATCACCTTCTTCGCTTTTATCAGAGAACAGTAGCGTGTCATTGTCAATAAAGATAACAGGATTATTATGCTCACTATAAATTTCATACGCCAATGCTGCAAGAGCAACACTTTTACTGCTACCAGGCGCTCCACACAAAATAATAGGCATTTCCTTATCAGCACCAGCAATTGCTTCTCCTAACAGTTCCCGTTTTACGGCACACTTTAATACTATTTCAAATTCTCGTGAAACATGAAAGTCCGAATTTTTCAAATAACCATACCACTGTGGTCCATCCGCAGAACTTCTTATCAAGAAATTATAGAACCATTTTGCTTGCATTACCTTTCCATAAGGTCGCACTGCAAAAACTTTCTGCTCGGTCAAAACAAATGCTAGTTTTCGATATGGTAAGAATTCTCGGCTAGAAATTGTAACTGCCTTTCCATTTTTATAGAAAATTTCATATTGCGCATCAGAGTCGTTAGATTTCACCTCGTCAGATTGATTCCATTCATATCTCGCCTTAAGTACTTCATCCAGCGACTCCGTATGAAATTCTATTCCTTTCAAATCTGCCAATTTTTTCAGTTTTGTTTCTTCACTTTTTTCACTCCAAAACTGAATATTGTCTGCGATTGCGCAATCATTATAGACTGCTGTAGCAAAGGCGCGATACGGCATATCATTGTCTGTTTCTGGGGCATATCCAACAACTACCATCGCGTTATGATTGTCAATCATTTTGCACAGTCTCTTCATCATTCCCTGCGCACGCCGAACACGGTATTCTTCTTCACTCTCTCCAGTAATTTCAAGCGTTTGGCATTCTTCCTCATTTAACGACTCATCTTTTTTCCAAACGTACACAACCGGAAATTCATCATTTTTCCATAGATTTGCCGCCGTAATGTCGCCTTCATCGCTGTAGATCTTAATATGGATACCTTGAAGTTCTTCCAACGGAAGTGTGTTTCGACTTGTTGCAATAATTTTCCAAGGGTACAAACCTATGATTTGTCTTACTACATCCTCTTTCATATTCCGTCCAATGAACAGGATTGCGTTTTTCATTCTTAACTTGCCTTCAAAATCCGCAGCAAGTCCCACAAATCGTTCTTCACCAAGAGCCATTAAAGGTTCTCCTTTCGTATAATGATTAATCTATCTTTAATTTTCCCATCTGTCTCAAAATCGCATTTTTCGTACCATCATTCAAATAAGCCTCGTTCAGTGTTTTCTTAGTATAATTCAAATACGTTCTAGAAGTTTTTTCTGTCAGAAGTTCTGTAAAGTAACGCTCCCAACTAAAATATTTCTTACTATCGATGTAGTTAGATGGTGTTTGCAAAATCTGTGTGGTCTCTGCATCTTTCAAAATTCCAGAGGAAAGTATCAGCCATTCAAAAGATTCCGGCAGATATAGTGCCAGATTTTTTCTTGTCTGCACCAACTGCAACACTCTATCCATTTCCGGGCCAAAGGCAGCGCCATCTGCAATTACCAAGATTTTTTCATCCCTATGAGCTTTCAAATAGGAAAACACATTTGACTTTCCGTTTGCAGTGTCACACTGGATTTGATGCTCTGCGCAGACCGCATCAAAGAATTGATAACCCGAATTGCTGTCCTCAGTCAAGATCTTCTCCAGCTTAATATTCTCAGTCGTACTATCCGGGTAAATTCGATAGAACGAATGATAGCTCTGTTTCAGCGAGCCATACTTTCCAGAGGTTCGGATTCCATACACTTCTTCCACACTGTATGGCAAGGCCGGCAAACCCTCTCTGGTCACGATGACATAATAGTTGTCGGTCTGCTGAATCGCACGTGCAAAATCTTTGGTCTTGACAAACTCGTTTCCTTCGTCGATAAAAACAATGCTGTCCTGAATATTGTCAAGTTGTCCCTTCCAAAGATTTCCTTCTACCACATAGCAACCTTTGTCACAATTCAGAGTGACCGGTCCACTTTCTCCATCGTTCATATGTGTACGAATCATATCCACGAGGGTCGTTTTACCCGTTGCGCTATCCCCGCGAATGATAGTTAAGTTGCGCCGCAGTTCAAATTCATATTTCAGGTACTTTGTGCCAACGACCACTTTATGAATGCCTTTCATTTTTGTCAGCCCCTTTACACAAACTCACCTGCGACCAAAATCAGCTCTTCCATACTGTGAACGATTTGATTCGTATTCAGCACTTTTACTGTAAATGGCTTTTTGCCAAAATCCATCAGGTGACGCAAATTCACCGTGCGATCCTCCTGCTCTGCAATTTTGAGCAGCCACTTTGCACAGTTGTTGCCACAAGTCGATACATTGAACACTTTCTCCGGCTCAAACTTTACCAAAATCAGTGTCTTTACGCCACCAGACAAACCAATCGGTGGAATTTTACCCAAGACCGGGCTGTCAATGATACCACTGTCAATCACAGTGGATCTATCTACATCCTGAATCATTTCCTTGACCATCGGGTCAACGATCCAGCCTTCCTCGTAATCATATTTGAAATAGGAAGCTGTATTATACACAGCTTCCTTCATATCACCGTAAAAAATGTTCAGCATCTTATCACCTCATCGATGTGCGTACTTCTGCTATCATTGTACCCTCTTTCAGCCTACAAAACAAGATGCAAAAAGCTCTTGGCCTCCATTACAGAAGCCAAGAGCTTTTATCTTCTTTGTCCTACCAGATTTTATTTCCGGGGAGACTTAATTGCAGCCTGAGCGGATGTCAAAATTGCAGAGCGTTGGAAAGAATAATAGTACGTTTTTATGGGGCAACAAGCGTTTTTATCTTCGCATGAATTCTACTCCAGAAATGTTTCTTGTTCGATTGTGACCCCATATTGCAAAATCTTATCAATTGCATCAACAAACAGCGTATGTCTTCCCGCATTCCGCTCTTCCTTCAGCTTCTTCAGATACTGCTCCGGCCGCTTCAGGCCATTTTTGTGGTACTGTTCCACAAAGCGCCCTTCCATACGCATAGGTTCAAGCTGTGGAAACACCGTTTGCAGGTTTTCAAACATACAAAAACCGCCCAGATCAATATCCGCCCAGAATCGAATTTGCATAGTTTCCCCTGCCGCAGCAGCCAGTTTTTCAAAAAGTTTTTTCTTCCGCGGGCTCAGAAAGCCGCCGTGATAAACAACAAGTTCTTCCGGCTGTTTTTCCGCCAGCAAATATTCATCATAGTTCGTTTTATTTTCGATAAAGGTAATGCAGCAGATGTTTTTTAGTTCAATGTCCACAATCTCTGACACAAGTGTACTGGGCAAAGCCAATCCATAAGGTTCTGTTGCGCTGAGCCGTAGTTCTCCCTTCTTCAAGCAGATTGCGCAATCGCCCGAGAGTTCGTAAAGCTCCGGGCGGGCATAGATTCCCAGAAATGCAAGCTGATCCCGCTCACCAAGTTCCGCTTCTGTACAGGCCGCCGCCAGTTGGGTATTGTACTTTCGTGCAATGGTAAGAAACAGCTCCCGTACATTTCGCTCAAAATACTTGGTATCGTGAAAACACTGGCTGCTGAATGCACGCATCGTCACACTGCCGGACAGCTCCGCATACCGTTGAAACGTGAGCAAAAGCTCCTGCAGCAGACCGTCGTTTTCCCTGCAATACGTCGGCACTTTCATGCTGTTCCGCACCTGAGCACATACAGCATCCCTCCATGCCGCGATCCATGGAACGGGATTGTCTGCCAGCTTCTGCATGATGATGTTTGCAACCTCTTCTGCCTTTTTTCGCGGATGCACTCTGTCGGCGCATTCATAGCACTGTGCGACCCGTTCCAGATCCAGCACAATGCAGGAGAGAACGCTCTGCTTTCTCGCCCATTCCAGACGCACCAAAGCCTGCTGCTCCAGCTCCCGCGCTGCAATATTGTAAGCATCCCGAACCACCGCATCTTCGTATTGATACTCCGGCAACTCCCTTTTATCAATGCGCAGCATTACCCGACGTCTGGATGTGTTGGGTTCAGAAAGATGCTTACTGTTTTCAAACTTATCCAGCAGACGATTCAGGATCACCTGTGCTTCCTTCATTCTGCATCTCCTTTCCAAATGGAATGATATGCATCCGGTATCCGGATTTGTCCACTAATAATGTACGGTCTGCAATGGGCATAATGTCCGAGACCTTATCCGGCGGCGTACAGATGATCGCCTGCAGCCCCATCTTTCGGAGAAGGAGTACACTCTCCGTGATCCGGTCACTATCCATTTTATTGAAAGCTTCATCGAACACCACCAGACGCACCGTATTACCAAAACGGGTAGCATCGTTGACGCGGTACAGCTGGGCAAACGAGGCCAGCACCGCAATATAGAATGGCGTTTGTGTTTCGCCACCGGACTTCATATTCAGTGTTTGAGAAAGCAGCTGCTTGGAACCGTTCTGATCGGTCGTTTCCAAATCAAACTTCAGATACGTCCGGAAGTCTGTATAGCGGACGATATTCTCCTGCAGTTCGCTCTGTTTGCGGGCATTGAGCTGCGTATCGTCTGCCATTGTGATCTGGCTGAACAGTTTTTCGATCAATGGGCCGTATTTTTGCTGAAAGGGCAGTGCAAATAGACCGGATTCGCCTTCCATCAGTTCATCTGCCGTGATCATGTTATAGTAATCCAGATAATCCGGGTTTGGCCCTACGCGGAATTGGTACTTGTCTGTGCCAAATTGTGCCTGGCGCAGGGCCTTGTTCAGATTGTGCACCTGTTCTTGCACCTGGTCGATGCTGGATTTCAGTTTGGCAAGGAAATCGTTCTGGAATTGCTCCATTGCGCTTTCCCGTGCCGCCCGGATCTTTTCTTTGTATCGGGGCAGCTCGCTTTCCTGCAGAGTACGCCGTTCTTCCTCGTATTCGGTGTTATCCATCACCTCGATCTGGAATGCACAGGGTTTGAACCGTTCTGCATATTCTCTGCGTGCTGCAAACAGTTTCTTCTGAGCCCCGTCCATCGCCTTTGTGCTCTGCGCCAAACTGTCGCCAAAGTTCTTGCGGATGACATCTGCCTTTTTCAAGCGGACAAGCTCCTGCCGATAGCGGGGAACGCCGATGGTTTCTCGGTATTCCTTCGTGAACTCCTCGTTCAAAACATCTTCGATGGCCTCATACCGTTGGTATTTTTCCGGCAAGATCTCATATTCCAGCTGATGGATGCGGTCTTCCAACTTCCCTTTTTGCACATTTTTCGCATCTTTTTCCTTATTGAATGCAAGGATCTCTTCTTTCAACTGTTCAATGATGCGCCGCTGCTCATCCAACCAGAACAGATTTAGCTGGGAAAGCTGATTTTTGACTTTTGCGATTTCCTTGATGATCGTCTGGACGCGCTGGTAGTCCTCCTGTTTTTGCGCCACATCGATTCGGACGAATCTTTGGGTAAAAAGCGGCTCCTGCAGGCCGGTCAGCTGCTTCTGGAGCGGTTGCCAATGCCGCAGCTCTTCCTGCAGACAGGCCAGTTCCTTTTCCAGATGGTCGATGCGGAGCTGCACCGCACGCCGCCCGATGAAGGCGTCTTCCATCCAGCCCTTCCGAAGTGCGCGGGCCACATAGCCCTGATACAGCATTCCCTCTGCCGTAATTGCCGTCTTATAGCAGCGCAACTGTTCTGCCGTGTCGCAGCATATCACCCGACCAAGAAGATAGTCCACATAGCTGCGTGCCAGCTTGTTTTCTGTCTCCACCTTTTCTGCCAGACTGCCGGGCAGCGGGCGAAGTGTTTCTTTTTCCCGCAGTTTTCCGATATCTACCAGACCAAACGCACGGTACTCTGCTTCCTGCTTCAGCCGGTCGTAAATGTTAAGTGCATCCTGATAACGTCCCGGCTCCACCAGCAGATAATATTTCTGGTTATTTAGGTAGCCTTCTACCGCTCCACGCCAGCGCTCATCTGCCATTTCCAGCACATCAGCCAGAATATAAACGGGAACCGCATGCCCCGTTTTATCCGCCAGATCCTTTTCCAGCCGGTCTTTGAACAGCAGAAGCCCATGGGGATAATCTTTGATGTTCCTGCGCAGATTTGCAAGCACCGCACTTTTCTGGTCGGCTTGCTTCTTCAGCTCTACAATACGATCCTCTGTTTTATGAGCCGCACTGCGGACAGCATCCGACAATTCGGCCGCTGCCTGCTGCCCCGTTTCAAACAACTCCACAGGCCGGGCAAACAATCCCTTCTCGTCCCCAGTAAATACAGCATATGCTTTCTGCACAGTGTTCGCCGCTTCCTGCACCGGTATGAGAAGTTCTTCCGGTTCCAGTTCTTGTATCTCCCCACAGAATCTCTGCAAATGCCGTGCTTCCCGCTTAATCTCCACTTCAAGATTTTGCAGACCCTGTTCCAGCTTTTTCTGCTCATCTCTCAGAGCCTTTTCCGTGTTGAGCAGACGCTCTTCCTCCTGGAAAACGTTGCTCTGCCTACAGGCCAGCTCCAGCTCACTGCGGCGCGTTTCTTTCTGTTCGATCTGCCGCTCAAGCTCCTCCAGTTGCTCATTCACATTTGCAAGGTTCTCCTTGCATTCAGTTCGTTCCAATTTCCTCTGGTCGATCTCTGTCTGCGCAGCTTCTTTTTCGGCCCACCGTACCAGAAACTTCTGGATCTGGCAGCGGTCTATGGCTTGGTTCATCTCCTGATACAGCCTGCTGATTTGCTGCAGCGCATCCAGCTTTTCCTGCTGAAGCTGCGCCAGCAATTCGTGCCGTTTATAATCCCGGATGTTTTGCTGCATCAGCTCAATATTGGGTTTATCCGGAATATCGCAGATGTTCTCCGTAATAAATTTTTGGATATCCACAATTGGCCGGAACGAAACAGCCTTCTTCATCATCCGTAAGACCTGCTCGTTGTGGACGTTCCACTTTGCAAGCATGTTGCGGCGATACTCTTTTTGAGTATCGTAAAATTCTGCCCGTGCATAGTTCTGCTTCAAAAAACGGCGAAGTGCAGAAGTCTCCATTGCCTCACCCTGCTCAATAAAGCAATTTTCCGGCAGTGTCCCCGTGTAAATAAAGAATGTATCACGGTAACTTCCATCGCTGCGGCAGTCAAAGGTAACGCCCGTCACAAAGCTGCTGCCCTCCATCTCATCCTGAAATTCGCAGACAATATAGGTGGAAAAGTCCTTACCACGACGGGAATACGGGCTGTTATCATCCATGTCGGCGCGCAGATAGCCTTCCAGTGTGCGCTGCGATTTTTCGTTGGCCGCCTGATTAAAGTTGCGGGCGTTGGTCTCGCCCAGCAGTACGATCTGCAGTGCATCGATGACCGTTGACTTTCCGGCGCCATTCTTGCCTGTCAGAAAATTGATGTCGCCCACTTCAATCAGTTCCTTACTGAAATAGAGCCAGTTGATCAGCAGGATCTTCTTCAGCTTTTTCATCTGTTTCCTCCTTTTTCAAAACAGACACCACCAAGTTCAGCTTTTCGCTGGAGACCGCAGAGAGAATGGTGGGCAATATTGCGATCCTGCAGCTGCCCTGGTTGAATTTTCCTTCCAGTCTTTGAATCACAGAATGGTTTTCCAATACCGTAAACGCGCGTTTGACCTCTTCCATATTCGGCTTAGCCGGAAAAACGGGATAGTCGGTCACCACTTTTTCCAGCACATCCCGCACAGTACACACGGCATCCTGCTCCAAACCCAAACGCTCCATATTTTCTTCGTAGATCAGCCGTAATGCCAGCAAAATCGCCGTTTCTTTTTTATTGAGGTTGCAACGGTTAGCCTCGTCTGTGTTCAACACATAAAAGTATCCGTTCAGTTCATCCCTGCGCAAATCCCAGTCCAGCAGGCTCAGGTACTCCTGTACAGCCTCATAGTGCCGTGATAGAAAAAGATAGTCTGGGTTATCCACCCTGCCTTTTCCCGGCTGGTAGATGGTTCGCACAATGTATGTGCGGCTGAGCAGCTGATTGCAGACAGATTTGAACTGTTCCAGTTCTTTTGCCGTTGCATTGGTAACAAAATCAAAATTCACGGCTTCTTCTCCTTCCTCCGGATCTGCATTTGCGGGATCGAATAGCCATTTTTGCAAAAAATGCCATCGAGTTCCTGGACCACATAACCGGCAGATGCATCTTTGCTTCCAAGGATTGCCAGCAAACTCATGATATAATCCTTGTCCTCTTCAAGCGAGAGCTCCTCCGAGCAACGAATGTCAGCGTCTCCCAGCCATCCCTGCACGTAAGCATTTACTGCTGCCCGGCCATATTTCGATTGCAGTAACTGTGCCGCTCTGACCTGTTCTTCCGTATTCGGTGCCTGATCATCTTGTATCAGCACCGACGCGGTTTTTGTCCGTTTTTCGGGGCGCTTACGGTACCACAGACTTTTTTCTGACAAAAAAGACTGCTCATACAATTGAAATGCCGGTTGTATCTGGTCCACCAGCTCAGCCGCCCTGCGGTTTCTGGACAGTGCCGTCAGCAAAACATTCAAATTGCCGCGCACGCTTTGATCTCGGTTCGTCAGGTTCTCGATTTTCTGTGTTGCTGCCCTGGTATAGCGCCGGACCTGCGTATCAATTTCCTCAAGATAGTCCTTTTCTAAATTGTCATAGCGTTCTTCGATCCAGAAAATTTTCCTCAGCAGATCGGCACGGCAGTCTTCCAATGTCTTGCCCCGCTTATCACGCAATGCTTCATTTGCCATCGCCATCAGCAAGGTATCATCCTCTTCCCAGCGCCTAAGCACAGACTGAATGGGCACACGATACTTCGGCACTGAATCTTTGATTTTCAGCGGACGGATATATGCCTCCACAACCTTTTGTCCGAAGTCGTTAAAGTGTGCAGCCAGCACTTGGTTGACATCCTGCATATCGATCTGCGTCTGAAAATAATGCTTCACATTATGATAGACCATTTGCAACAAGCTAATCAGCGCCGTTGTGTTATCGTAGGCACTATAGAGAGCCGTCATTTTATCGTAAGCATTGTTGCTGTCGTCGGCGGTCTTTAAGACTGAGAAAGTTCCGAACACATAGGAATATCCACGAGCCGGACTATCATCCCTGAGTTGATGAAATAGTTCCAGCAGGCGACTGCTGTAATTAGGAATCGTGATGTACTCTTCAAAGTCGTCCCCGCGTTCTTTCTCAAACCACCCCTTACTACACAGCTTGCGGATCAAAAAACGAGCGCGGCCAGAGATATCCCTCAGTTCCTCTTCGTCAATGTCTTCATCTTCAAACGTAGCATCCGCCAGTTCCTGCTCCAGCCTGCCGCGCAGCATGGAATACAAGACATCTTCCCGTATTTTCAGGTTTTCTTGGTATGCTGCGTACAGTACGTCCAGTGCATCCGCATATAAAATACGGTTGGGCGAAGCCAGCGGCGAGAAAAGTTCGCTTGGAACCGCTTCAAAAAACTTCATAGGCCTACCACCTTATTCGACTGATATACGCTTTCTTTTCTATTATTGGAACCTCTTTCCTCTTACAAAACAAGATGCAAAAAGCTCTTGGCCTCCATTACAGAAGCCAAGAGCTTTTTTCTTCTTTGTCCTATCAGATTTTATTTCCGGGGAGACTTAATCGCAGCCTGAGCAGGTGCCAAAATTACAGAGCGTTCCTCGCTTCATTTGTTCTATGCGATTACCCTCAATCTCATAGCCTTTTTTCAAATCCGCCATGGATCAGAGGACCTACAAAGAATGTGACGAAGGCATTGGGATCCTGCTCGTGAATAATTTCCTGCAGCTCCCCGATTTCATACTTGTTCACGGCACAGAAAAGGATCTTCTTAGGGTGGTTGGTGTACGCACCGTATCCGTTCCAGAAGGTGACGCCGCGTCCCATCTTCTGCAGGATTTCAGTCTGCACAGTGGAAACATCCGTAAATATCAGGGCCGCCACATTGATGTTCTGGTCGTGAAACCTATCTGCCACCGTATACAGGATTGCCACAAAGATGATGGAGTACATCGTAGTTTCCAAATCAAAAAGGAATAGGCAGACCGAAAAGAGAACCGCATTGACATAAATAGAAAGCCGTCCGCTTTTAAAATCTGGGTATTTCTTTACCAGACACATGCATGCAATGTCCATGCCGCCGCAGCACCCACTGCCCCGCAGCGCATAGCCGACACCTACACCACAGAGAATAGCGCCGAAGATACTGTTTAGCAGCACATCCTCCACAAGGGGTGCTTTGAGCGGCGGAAGTACTGAGAGAAGCAACGTCTGCACTGCTACCGAGAGCATGGTTTTGATGCAGAACCTGCGGCTCATGACCCGGTATCCTATCAGGAACAGCGGTACATTGATGAGGAAATTGATCATACCAACAAGGTTTGCATCACTGCGGATTGCAATGAACCTACGCAGAAAAATCTCTATAATCTGAGCCAGGCCTATCACACCGCCAAAGTTGATACCATTGGGGGTGACAAACAGGTAGATACCCAAAGTCAGTAGTATGGAGCCAAATATCAGATCAAAATACTGCTTATATGCTTTATTCATAGCACTCTTCCTGAATCTTCTGTGCATACCAACCAAAAGAATCTTTTTTGTAGCGGGCGAGGTCTCCGGTGCCGTCGTTATGTTTATTTACATAGACCAGTCCGTACCGCTTATCCATTTCACCGCCGCCCGCGCTGACCAGATCGATGATGCCCCAGACCAGATATCCCATGCAGGGAATGCCGTCCTCCAGAACGGCTTTTTTCATCTGGGTGATATGAGCATCGAGATACTCCACCCGGTAGGGGTCATGGACGGAACCGTCCACTTCCAGAGTATCCTCCACGCCCAAACCGTTTTCCACAATGAACAGCGGCTTGTGATAGCGATCATACAGATCATTCATGGTCACGCGCAGGCCGACCGGGTCGATCTGACGTCCCCATTTCGTGATCTGCAGATACGGGTTGCGCAGGGTAGTAATGGCGTTGCCATCCGCCACATTTTTCAGATGCTCCGGATCCGTGGAGATCAGCCTGGAGGAATAGTAACTGAATCCCAGAAAATCGCAGGTGTTCTGAGCCAGAAGTTCGTCATCACCCGGCTGTTCGTCCAGCGTGATGCCCAATTTTGCAAAGTAATTCCGGGCGAATCCGGAGTAACAGCCGTTCAATTGGACATCCGGAAAAATATAATTTTTGTTGTTACTGATACGTGCTTCCATCACATCATTGGGGTTACAGGAATAGGGATAAAAGCTTCCGGCCGCCATCATGCATCCAATTCGGAAATTCGGGTTGATTTTTTTACCGATCCGCACCGCGCAGGCACTTGCCACCAGCTGGTTATGCGCGGCATTGTACACGATCTGGTTGAACTCCGGGTCGTCCTTGTCCACCAGCAGGCCACCGCCCAGATAAGGGATGTGGGTGATCATGTTGATCTCATTGAAGGTCATCCAGTATTTTACCAGATTCCGGTAGCGGTCAAACACGGTGGCAGCATATTTTTCATACAGTGCAATCAGCCTGCGGTCTGCCCAGGCACCATATTTCCGGATCAGGGCTTCCGGCACATCAAAGTGGCACAGGGTGACCACCGGCTCTATCCCGTACCTACGACACTCCGTAAACAGCTCCTCGTAAAAACGCAGGCCATCTTCGTTCGGGGCGTTCTCTTCCCCGGTCGGATAGATCCGCGTCCATGAAATGGACAAACGCAGCGCCTTGATCCCGCTCTCTGCAAGAAGGCGGATATCCTCTTTGTATCGATGATAAAAATCAATTGCTTCCCGACTAGGATAATAATCGTACCGCGTTTCCAGAATGTTTCCCGGATGCAGCATGGCATTCCATCTGCCGTGGGCTGCATCCGGCAGAAAGTCAGCAGACGCAGGCAGCCTGCCGTCTTCCTGCCAGGCACCCTCGCACTGGTTAGCCGCAAGTGCTCCACCCCACAAAAAATCGGACTTAAGTTTCATAATACCTCCAACGCCCCGGGACGCATGCGCTCCCCGGGGCGAACAAAATTTTGAGATCAGTGTTTCTTCAAGATTTCCTCGTCAAAGCCAAAGAGAATCGTAAGTACACAGGATGCTACGATCGTCACGATGATTGCAATAACCATAGCCACGATGGTATCCTCAAAGATCGGCAGGGCAAACAGGGAAGAAGAACCATACTCGTAGTTATGGGCACCCAGCAGAGCAGCCACGACACCACCGATGGCGCCGCCGAGGGAAACAGCCCACATAGGTTTCTTCAGCGGCAGGTTAAAACCGTAAATGGCCGGTTCGGTCACACTAGCAAAGATGCAGCCCACTGCAACGGACAGTGCTTCGGATTTGATTGCCTTGTCCTTTGCCTTGATGGCGATGCCCAGAGAAGCGCCGCCTTCTGCCATGTTGGACAGCAGCATACCGGGGCGGAACAGGGGATCAAAACCAGTTTCCGACAGCAGCTGGATCATGGGAGCTCCCAAGGTCATGTGCATACCGGTCATGACCATGTAGGGGAACAGAGCCGTAAACAGAGCAACCGTGATGGGGCCTGCAATGTTATACAACCACAGGATCGCGGCGGTGACATAGGTACCTGCCAGCTGACCCAGAGGCGCCAGTGCAAGGATCGAGACGGCATAGGTGGCGGCCATTGTCAACGTACCGACAAAGATAGGCTTGAACACGCCGGGGATCACTTTGTTCAGGAATTTTTCCACATAATACGCAACGATTGCCAGCAGCAGCGCAGGAAGCAGAGAACTGCCGTATCCTTTCAGGGCAACATTGATACCAAACATGGTGACTGGATCGCCAGCACTTACAATAGCCGTCCATTCAGGAGCGACCAGTGCACCGGCCACGACCATGGAATACGTGGGGGTCGCACCCAGTTTCTTGGCCGCTCCATAAGCGACCAGAATGGGCATGAAATAAAATACCGCATTGCCCACGATGCTCAGCAGCGTATAAGTAGAACTGTCCGCAAAGGGAGCATAAACCTTGGAGATCAGCAGCAGGAACACCTTGATCATACCGCCGCCGATCAGTGCCGGAACCATAGGCTGTACGGCAGCGGAAATGTAACCAATCACTGCCTGCCCAACTGAAATCTTTTCGCCTTTCAGGTCACCGTCCAGTTTTTCGTCCACAGCACCGCCATCGCTGTAACCCAGCTTCAGCACCTCTTCATAAACCTTCAGCAGATCCTTGCCGATGATGACCTGCAGCTGACCGCCCTGATAGGTGACGCCCAACACGCCGTCCAGATCATTGATAGCTTTCTGGTCTACCTTCTTGACGTCCTTGACCGTCATACGCAGACGGGTCATGCAGTGAAATACGGAAGTAACATTTTCCTTTGCTCCAGCCAACGTCATGATATTCTGCGCCAGCTGTTTGAAATTTTTTGCCATTGTAACATCCTCCAAAAAATCTTCCTGGATGGTAACGGACAGAATGTTCCGGTTCAGTTCCGTACCGGAAACCCCATCCAAACGGTTCAGTTCTTCTAGATCTGCCATACCGCTGTCTTTCACAGTGACATACAGGTGCTCTCCGTCAAAACGTTTTCGTGCAACATTGCCTTCACCACCGATGTGATGTATGATAGTTTGAAAGAATGCATCCTGTTTCATGGCTAATCCTCCTGATTTTTTATCTGAAAACGATGCGGGCCCTGCACCGCTGTTCATTCAATATGTAATAAAAGATCCGGGCACAAAGCGCCTTCAAACTACCTGAAAACGCAAGCGTTTTCAGGTAGGATGCGCTCTGTCCCCGGATCACGTCCCGCAAATGGCGAGTGCCGCTCCAAGCAACGGAAGCTGTTTATGTATTTTTCTGGCAGACGCGGTTGATATGCAACATCAAATAGAGAAGTTCCTCATCATTACAGCACCAATTCTCCTGCTTTTGCAAGAAAGCCGCAATCTTTTTAGCACAGATATATGTTTTAGGGTAATCATTGGCCAGCATCTTTACCATGCTGCCACTCCCCGTTTCGCTCTGAGTACCGCTCATCAGCCGTTGGATGAGATAGCGGATATGCATCGTGAACCGGTAGTAACTGTAGCTGTCCTTATCCAGTTTCAGGTTCATTTCCCGCTCCACAATGGACTCCACGCCTTCCTGAATCTCCAACGCCTTTACGAGGGAATGGATCTCGCTGTTTTCGATTTCAGCATTGATCAAATGCATTGCAATGCTGACCGCTTCGGAATCCGGAAGCGAGACCCCCGTGTATTCCTTCAGGATATCCAATGCTTTTACGCCCAGATCAAACTCATTGGGATACAGATGACGGATATCATAGGCAATGGGGATCGTCAGGTTCAACCCGCTGCGAAAACGCTCCACCGCAAAGTTCAGGTGGTCGGCCAGTGTCAGCGGCAGGTTGGAGTTAAGGGTCGTATTCAGTACGACCTGCGCATCTTCTGTAATGTCGGCACTCGCCAGAAGAATCTCCTGCGGAAGAGTACTGATCATCTCAAAATAACGCGGGTCGATATCGTAAAACGTGCGGTCTATCCGCGACATATCCGTCAGTTCGTATGGAACCGCCGGAAACCCGATGCCCTTACCAATCACGATCAGTTCCTTCCCGCGGGAGTCCTGAGCAACAGCGGCACTGTTATTGATTTTCCGAACAATTCGCATAGCACCCACCCTCTCCGTTTCGGATAAAGAAAAAGCCTCGGACTGCAGTCATAATTATACCTGCAGGTATAGACACTCTACCGAGCACTATCCTTTGTTCACAAGTACAACTGACGCTTCCGAGGAATCACGTGTTGTAATAAGATGTTAACATAAAATTCATAGAGATTCCATTCGCCTTTTGTACAATTTTATCGATCATTTTTTGTGCATAAATACTTCTTCTTTTAACTTTAAACCATTCATAAATCCACCACCTTATTCGACCGATGTACGCTTTCTTTTCTATTATTGGAACCTCTTTCCGCTTACAAAACAAGATGCAAAAAAGCTCTTGGCCTCCATTACAGAAGCCAAGAGCTTTTTTCTTCTTTGTCCTATCAGATTTTATTTCCGGGGAGACTTAATCGCAGCCTGAGCGGGTGCCAAAATTACAGAGCGTTCGAGTCAATCCACCTTCACTCGCCCTGTCTGCTTGAGGGGTTCTCCATAGTTGATATGGTAATGGCCGTTATTCTGCATTCCGAATTCAATATATTCCGAAAATGTTGTCCCAGAAATCGTAGTATTAGTCAAATGCATCACAACAGCCACTCCAGCCAAATCGTCATCCCAAAGTTCCTTATAAATAGCATTATTGGAATACAATTTCAGACTCACATCCACAGAATCGCCCGTTGCGAGTAGCGTTCCTATTCCGCCTTGTCCAAAATTTCGACACGCCACTAACTCTGTTTTGCCTTGGAATCCAACAATATCAACGCTATCCACTTGAATATGCCGAATAATTGATTCAGAAATATTTTGCAAGGAAAATTCTATTGTTTTAATATACTTTATTTCTTCAACCAAGGAATCAATATTCACTCGAATCTCACTGGTTTCATGTTGTACGGAATCTCCATAATAAGACCGAATAATTCTGAACTGTTTGGACTGTGGCACATAGGACAGTGCTCCGCGATGAAGCATTGTCGGTTTGCATGATGGATTTGTCAGCTTCACAGCTGGTAAAAGTTTTTGTGACATTATTTTTTGGAGTCTATTATTTTCTTCGCTTAAGCGCCTATTAACTTCTTGTGCGTCTTGTCCCTGCTCAACAGTGATAATGCCAAGTATAATGGTACCCAGCAAAGCTTGCAATCCAGAAACATAGGAAAGTGCATCTCCTGCCGACCATTCAGCCGGAAAAGCACTGGAAAACTTAAAGAGGATATTAACCACCATTGGAATAGCGATTATTGAAATCATAAGCAGCGCAATCAGCAGCCATTTATATTTTACGAATATCTTCTTCACAAAAGTCCTGCCTTTCATATTCATAGCTGTAACTTAATTATACCGTCCCGCCACTCATAAAACAAGAAGCTTCCATCTTTTACAGAAAAAATGCCTATGGATTCTAATGGAATCTATAGGCATTTAGGAACTTACTTTTGAGAAGGCATAATCACCCTTCTACTATAATAATGTGTCCGAAAGATAAGGCTTCAGCATCTCAACCAGTTCGTAGACTTTCGTTCCGGGTGCTGACTCAGAGGGTTTCCGTCCTTCATTTTGTTTGTCCAACCGCTTTGCATTGGCAATCGCAATGTCCATGTAAGGTCGCAGCACTTCATACATATCCGGGCGGTTCTTCTCGTAACTCCCTGCGCCAATGTTTTTCAGCCAATCGCTTAGCTTCGGCCAATAACGAGATCTATCAATATCAGTATCCATATACATAAAATGCAGCAAATACCACAGTTCTACGCACTGGTTCGACCATACAGCATGGTAAATCGTCTCACCTTGTGCATTGTATTCTTCGCACAGCTGTGCTACCATGTCGATATTTTCTGCCGGAAAATCATCTGTGTCATAGACAATCCAGACGTGCTTAAACACAATGCCGTTATTCTGAACGTATTGACGAGCTTTCATCAACAGATTCACCGTATTGTCGCCAATGCCCTCTACCTTTAGCTGGATTCTATCACGGTACTTAGAATTGATAATCCGTTGAATTGCGCCAAAATACTGCGGCTCGGTTTCTGTACCTTCAGATGCAATCAAGTGGTATTCCGGCTGAATCATCCTCGCCTTATCACGGCGATTCTTCATCCAGCTTTTTCCAAGGTCACTCTTTTTCGGAGGTTTCAGACTCATGCCCAATCCCTCCCTGTCAGCATATTAGAAAGGTAGGGGTCTGCACCATATCGGCCTTCCAGATACTGCTTGTCAAAGGCCGCTGTGCTCTTGACGCGAGTATTGTCCTCCTGCCGGAATTCGTAAAGCGAATAAATCTCGCTCTCATGATTATCATTCATCGCAGCAAACCAAATTTCATCACGACGGAAAACTGTATTCTTCATCGTAGTCAGGTCGTGAGAACTGAATAGCAGTTGTGCGCCCTTCTTGTTCAGTTCCGGGTTCTTGAACATCTGAATCACATATCGGAGCAACTTCGGATGCAGCTTGGCATCCAATTCGTCCACAACCACTGTGCGGCCTTCCTGCAATGCTACCATCAGAACCGGCAAGGCTGCAATCATCTTCTTGGTTCCATCCGATTCCGCTTCAAAGGGAAGCTCATAGACTTTGCCATTGATTGTTCTCTGCGTAAACAGGTGCTTGCTATCCTCATCATAGCGATAACCGGACAAATCAATACCTACATCATTCAGTGCATGAATCAGGCTTTCCTTAGTCGTCTCACTCTTGGACACCAGCACAATGTTTTCCGCTCTGGGGTTTGCGTAGCTCTGTGTAATACAGGATTCAAACCAATTCTGCACTTCTGCAATCACAGGGATATTGTAGTTGATCGCCAAAAAAGAAAGATACGGCATCTTCGGGTTGACGTCCAAGTTGATGCTTGCCTTATTGATACTTGCACCCAATTCAATCTTCTGGCCGTCTCGTTCAAAAATCAGTCCTGTCTTCTTACCACCAAGTGTACGCCACAGAAGAGACTCAAAGACAATTTCTTCCTTGAGCGCAATGTAATACTGGTATTCCTTCTCGTCTACACGGAAGAACACCTGAAAAATCGTAGGTTCATTCGCAGAACTTTCATCCAGCATAAAGGGAGCCACACTGCTGCCCTGCTGGAAAATCATTGGCTGCCGATTCTTCTCCAATGCATGAATCGGCTTCACAACAAGGTTAATCAGGCAAAAGAATGCCTGAAGCAGATTCGTCTTACCGCCACCATTGGGGCCGTAGACTGCACTGACCGGAAGTAAGTCTTCTGCTTTCTCCTGTCGGATCAAGGCATCCTGAAACTCCGGAATCGCCATTGCACGGAAATCAAATGTTGTTTCATCCTTATAAGACTTAAAATTCTGAAAAGAAAACTGGCAAAGCATTCTTTCAACTCCTTCCCGCTATTAGTATACCTCATTTTCAGTTTTTATTCTATCATTTTAGAAAATTTTATTCTCATCAGTGATTTATAAGTTTTTTCCGATAGTGAAAGACCACCGCTTTCTATCATAAATGAAAGCGGTGGTCTTTTTGCAGCTTATTGCGCTGCTCGAATAGTAATCGTTGGGTTATAGTCAGAGTCCAGATACGACAACAGCTTTGTCATATCCTTACCGGAAATCTTAATATCACCATATCCAGAGTTCATTTTACCATTCTCACCAACACCATCAATGAAGAGTGCCGATCCGCCGTAAGCTACTGCACCATATGGACTCCAGCCATCTCCATTAAAGCCGAAACAAATACAGGCATTTGAAGAACCTTTCGAGAATTTTGGGTACATATTCTCTGCTCCGCCTTTATCTGTCCAATCTTTATCGGGATTATTCTTAGATTGAAGGGTATTATAGTAGACAGACTCTGGATCACACACCCATACGCTATCCTCACTAATTGTTTCAAAAGCGATTTTTGTATTTTTTGCTTTTGTAGAGAAAGCAAAATAGATTGGAAACGTTCCCTCTGGTGTCATGTGGTCGCCTTCCGTCTTATTCGTTGTAAGCCCATCTGAGCCAATCGCTGCTGTAGTGCTCATGTCCTCGACCCATTGACCATCCCGATATGTCCAGAGCGTCAGCATTGCATTACTCCCGGTTGCCTCCACCAGAATTTCTTGCCTAGAATCAGTAGAATCAGGCGGATCAACGGAGTTATAGATTGGACCATTCTGAATTTCAGAGGAAGCCTTTGTCTCATTACTAATGGGCATGGTTTCTTCCGTCCTACTCTCTGACTGATCGTTCATTGATGCCGCTGTGCTTACTTCTGACGCAGAAGCTGATTTATTCTCTTTCGTTAACGAAAAACTTCCTACAACACCCATGAACATAAAAATCACAATAAACACAGTCAAACATCCACAGCCAGTCCTTGCGCAGCCTTTTCCTGAAGTAGTTTTACTGCCTTGTGATGCTGTTTCCGCTTGTGCTCTATACGATGATTCTGTCCAAGAGTTTCTTTGCGGTTCCGATTCCGAGTAATGTGACGATTCTTCATTTTGATAAAAGCTCTGATTATATTGCCATCTTTTATCTTTATCCGACAAAATTTCATAAGCTTCATTCAGATCTTTCATTTTCTCTTGCATTGCTTCTTCCTGTCCCGGATTTAAGTCCGGGTGATATTTTTTTGCAAGAGCCTTGTATGCCATCTGAATTACTTCTGGTGACGCATCAGATGCTACTTGTAAGATTTTATAGTAATCTTTCATCTGTTCCTCCGCAATGCTCTTTTTACGTTAATCAAAGTATAGCAAGCACTACCGAGACCGCAATCCACGCTCCAAACATAATCAAAATGCGTTTCCAGAAACCCATTTCCGGTTTAAACTTTGGACAAAGAACAACAGCTGCGATAATATACGCCACTGACATTACACCCATCCCGGATATTACGGCTACAACCACCGAAAGAACCATAACAACGGTCAAAATCCAAAGCACAATATCCCTGACTTTTCGTATGCCACTTTTAGGTTGCGTTGTCACAGTTTTAGCAGCATCATCTCTTAATACTTTTTCACTTTTCTGTTCAGGCTTTTCTTCTGCCTTTTCAGGTTCTGACATCTTCACTTCTACTATATCTTTTGCCTCGGATGCTTGCTGAGGCTCTGGCTCCGTAGCTTGGGAAACATCTAAAACGACCTCTTCCTTAGTCTTTTCTTCTACAGCTGAAGTTTCTTCGTGTGATGGCGTCTGTACTGCCTTGTGTGAAGTGTTCTCTTCTTGCTTCCGACCACATACATCACAAAAAAGGTCATCGTCTTCTAACTCGGCACCACAGTAAATACATTTTTTGCTCATTTTACATCACCCATTTCTTTTAATCTTCAACTTTCGTACCGCACGCAGGACAAAATTTTCCCCCCGGTCTTATTTTATGTCCACATTCCGTGCAAAACCGGATGGATTTGGCAACAAGCGGTGTTCCGCAATACCGACAGAATTTAGCTCCATCTTTGTTTTCCTTCCCACAGTTACCGCAAGTAACACCTTTTTCCTGTTTTTCACTCGGTTTTACTGCGGCAGGCTGTGCTATTGTTACCGTTTGACTGTTATTCGATTGCTTTGTAGTTGTAGCTTTTACTATGTTTGCACTATTGGTATTGTTTTCTGAAGCCAGCTTCCGAGTATCTGGTTCCGTCAATCGATTAAATGCCGCTTTTAATTCTAAATCTTTACGGTTAAATTCTTTATCTAAATCACCCCGCGTTTTCATACACTCATCTAAAGTTTTTTCAGATTCATCCATCGCATCTTCCGCTCGTCTAAGAATATCCGGATCGCTTACAGTACTTAGCAGAATTTTATGTGATTCAATTGCATGCTGAAGTCTTTCTATGCTTCCTTCATTTAGTCGCTCCTTAATAAGTAGTTTTTCAACTCCACTATTTATCCAGCTTTTTCCAAATTCTGCGAGAATCACATCATTATTCGCTGCCTCTTGCAATCGCGACTCATCAACCTTAAGGATTTTCTTCAAATACAACAGAATATATTCTCTGCCTTCGCTTTTTTCTTCTGACCGTCTTTCTATCTCATGTCCTAGGACTAGCTTTTCCGATGGAACCTCCGTCACACGAAAAACATACTCTTTAACCGCCTGATAATTTCTCAATCGATTAACTATCGCTTCGTAGCATTTAACAATGCTTTTCCACTCTTCACATAACTCAAGTGGTTCTCTTTGAAACCTATTATATGAATTCTGCTTTTTTTCAACCTCCGCTCGATAGTTGTCATCAACAGCATCCATAAGTCTCTTCAAGGTGCGTGCTGCTACTTCATCGCCTCTTCGTCTTGCTTTTTCATACTCCTTAAGTTCATTTTTATAGTCAGACGATGCACGCTCTGCTTTCCATTCCTTTTCACATTCTTTCAGTTCAGCTTCGTATTCTCTTCTGTCATCATCCATGCCTTTTTCGATTTCCTTTAGTGTCTTTTTCTCTTTTTCAGCCAATTCTTGGTAATGTTGAATTTGTGGCTCATATTCAGCACGAATTTTCAAATACCTACTTATATACATTTCAAAAGACGGTGCTTTCTCTAGGATCTTTCCGGCATCTTCCAGTGAATATAGCGTGTATTCCGAAAATTCCCTATTGTATAGGATTGCAACGCGATTAACTTTGTTTACACAATTTCCGCATACGGTCTGGGCAAAAGCCGTCCTTGATGATGTATCAAAAAAGCCAATTTTCTTCTTGCAAAAATAGCAAAAATCTGCCATAGCTACATGATCTCCTTTGCAGTTTGTGAGCATTTCATATCAAAAAAGACAAAATCGCTGCTCATTATTACGATTTATCTTGTTAAAATTATACGATTTATAGAATTACCTGTCAAGGCATCCACACTTAAAATCGTAAGTAGCACTACGATTTATCCAAGGAGGGCAATGACATGGAACGCGAGAAGCCAAACTTTGACATTCTGGGAAGGATCGACCGGGAGCGGTTGGCTCGTGGATGGTCTGAATACACCCTTGCCGAGAACTCTGGTCTGACGCAATCCACCTTATCAACGTGGCGCAGACGAAACCTTCAGCCCAACGTGACCTCGATTGAAAAAATTTGTCATGGCCTTGGCATCACCCTCTCGCAGTTTTTTGAAGAGGACGCTGCCATTCATCATCTAACAGAAGAGCAGAAATCTCTTTTGACCACATGGGATAGACTTTCTCCATCACAAAGAACTGCTATCTTGGATTTGATTCAAGCATTTTTACCTGAATAATGCGCACATTTACAAAAAAGAAGGATGTCGAGCAACCATTGTGTCACCCGGCATCCTTCTTCATTAAGTAAAGGACTTCAGAACTTTTTTCAGCGCTTCACGCTGCTCTGGGGTTATTCGACCCAGCAAATTCAAAAATTCCTCTTGTTCCTCTTTTGTAAATTCGCTATGGGATTCATCTTTTACACATTTTTCGTTCTTCATAACAACTTTTCCTTCTTAAGTTTTTCCCTCGTCAGCCAATCCAGCCCGAATCTGCCGCTTATACTTATAATAGGTATTCCGGGCAAGCCCTGTCAGCTTCATGCACTCCACATCGTCCAATGTACCACCAAAAGCCTTACAATGGATGCGGATTTTCTCTTTGGCCGCTTTAGACTTCTTGGTTTCAAATCCAGTGCCTTTTTTACGTCCAACCTGTTTTCCATTCAGCTTTGCTGTTACAAGGCCCTCACGGGTACGCTGGTGCAGATCGGCAACTTCTTTTTCGGACTGCTCAAAGGCCAGCTTGATCTGCTCCTTAGCCAAGACCATCAGATACTCGTTGATGCCCTTCAAGATGAAGTCCACATTCGTCCCTGTCATGGCAATGCTGCCGGACAGGGCTTTTTTGTAAGTTTCAGTATCAATGTGATGCTCTTTCAGAAATATCAGCCGGATGCCCTTATGGTAGAGATCCTCATACAATGAAAATCCCTCTTCTGCGTTTCTGGACATTCGGGAGACAGAATCGAACACCACAGTATCACCATCTTTTAGAACCCGGTACAACTTGCTCCATTCTGGTCGGAGGATGGAAGTTCCCGTATAGGCTTCCTGCACAATGTGAGCAGTCGGGTACTCAGCCCTGATATTGCGAACCTGACGGTCAATGATCTGCTTTGCAGTGGAAATTCTGCAATAACCATAAATGCTCATAGCCTCTTCTTTCCGTATCAAAAATGCCGAACGTCATTTTAGCGTCACCGATTTGCTAAGACAAATCGGCTTCATCACACTATGATTGATACTTTTCTGTACCCACGGCAATTTTAATACTTTTTCCTGCGAGCCTTAGTCATCCCTCATAAACTTCAAAAGATTATCTCCGTTGACGAACGGTTCGCACCGTCCGTCCCCTGCGATGACTTTTGAACTTTATAAGGAACGACACGGCTCGCTCTTATCAACGGTTCAGATACTGATTCATAAACTCTTCCACCGTCACGCAGGGCTTTTGATTTTTCTCTGCTCCTCCAAACGGATCATAGTTCCAGTCCGTCTCTTCATCAATGTACCGCCGTCCGTCATTGGGCAGCTCCAACGGCTCTGCAAGAATAATCGTTCCCCAGTGATTGACCATGATAAATGGTGCAATCTCACAGGGAATCCCCCGGCAGTCATCATCATGCCGCACATCGTAGGCATATAGACCATCCGGGACGGTATCTCTTTTTATGCGGAAGTTAGTGAATAATGCAGGCTTTCCGCAGACAGTGATTTCTTCATAGTGTTCGGTCATCGCATTGCAAGACATATAAATTTCTCCTTTATGCCACATTAAGTCGGGTAGCCTTATAGCAGTCAGCGCACATTCCATCATGGGTGGCTGCAAACTCTGCCGCCTGCATGATGGAACCATCCTTCAGCTTAACCCTCTTAATAGGCTGATTGCAGCGAGCGCAGATGCAGGGCATCGGCGGCTGTTCCTGCTTCGGGGTAGCGGATCTCGGTTTCGGCTGCTTTTGCGGTTCTGCATCCGGCTGCGGTGCAGCATCTTCCGGTAAATCCTCTCCGGCATAGACATAGAGGCCAAGGCCAAACATAGCGAGGTTCTTCACCAAGCACCGCATGATGGCTTTATTCACATCGAACATGGAGGCTGCTTCTACGGTGCGTTCTTCCATGCCGATCTTTTCACGGCGGCGGGTCTGAGGATTGTAGTCCCATTTCGGAGTGGTATAGGTATAAGGCACAGCTTTCATGGCTTTGTTTGCGCCATCCAGTACAGGCAGCCACATTTCGTGCGAAACGCCCTCAATCGCGACAGTGGTGTACACCATGAAGCCGGTTATGGGGTCATAAACATAGGGCAGGCCGTTGAATTTCTTGACCTCATAGCTGGCAGCAGGATACAACTTCTTCACCTCTGCCCAAGCATACGCCCAGCTTACATATTTCAGTTCCGTGTTGCCGGACTTTTTGACTTCCAGATGATCTTTGAAGTCGATAGCAAATAATTTTACGAATGGATTTTCCGTAGCCATAATAAACCTCCAAGAAAAAAGGTGGCAGAGAAGTTGCTCCCTGCCGCCATACAATTATGCCGCATGAATGATGGTGAACCTGCGACTGCTTACATTTTTGCTGTACTGGTTGAAAATATCCGGCTGCTCTTTCCGCAGGCGTTGGGAATCCACACGCTTGCTTTCGGAAGATACCCACGATACCTTATAGCCCGGTGCTGTGCCATAGGCAGCATCCTGCATTTGCAGCTTGACCTGCTGCTCGATGGCCGTTTTCTCCTGTTCCATCTGCTCGATTTGGTCGGAAAGCTCCTGCCGCTTATCCAGAAGTCCATGCAGAGCACTCAGGTCAGCGGTCTTATCCCGGTTATCCACCTCATACATCTGGTTGATCTGCTGGGTGTCACACTCGCAACCGTTAGGTGCAGGGGGAATCTGGGGCACAACATGGTTCGTCCAGAAACGTTCTTCCTCATCAATGAGATCAGAAAGCACTTGCTTATCCGTCACGATTTTGTGGATCACCAGCTCTCTGCCGAAAATCAGAGCCGCCACATACCAGCAGTCGAAACCGCTGACGGCTAAGTAGTGGTCAACCTGCGCCAGATAGTGAGCCGGGATTTTGCCATCTGCCCATTTGTCCGCAGAAAACGGCGAGACTGTCTTGCACTCCAGCCCGGCCTTCTGTCCAACGATCAGGCGGTCAAAGTCTGCCAGAAGCAGCGGATGTTCCTCGCTCTGGTAGATAGCGTTTGCACGGCGCACCTTAAAACCCGTTTCTTCGGAGAACCGCTGCGCCACATAATCCTCCAAATCACGACCCTGCCGCATGGCTTCGTTGTCGATATTTTCAATGGTATCGCTGATTTTATCGTGGTAAACCTGAAATGCCGAACGGTAGGGATTCAGGCCAAGGATAGCTCCGGCATCCGTGCCGGTAATGCCGCATTTGCGGTAACGGAGCCAATCTTCTTTGGGTAAATTCAATGTAGATACAAGCCTTTTCATGCAATGTTCAACCTCTCTTTCATCTGTTCTTCTACAATGGAGAAATCATATTCCACCAAGTCTTTGATAATGGTGGAAAACTCGTCTACCAAGGTACGGTCATCATCCAGCCAGAGGGCATACAGGAAATCCAGAATATTCCGCTGCACCCGGAGATGGTTCCAGAAACGCTCGTCCATCTGCTTTTCGGTGTCCAGCGTAATCAGGGCACTGACGATGGTGCTTTTCATCGTGATCTCGTATGCTGTGGTGCAGGTAGGTTTTGGAAAATTGATTTCGATGCGGTCAAGGAACTCAGAAAATTCCCGGACAGCCCGGTTGCTCACATCATTCATAGTTCACTCCTTTAGGCTGCTGCCAGCACCATCTTGTAAGCCTTGTCGATCATGGGATTGCCCTCTGCGGTGCGCAGGAACAGATTTTCGTTGTAGTTGCGAGTTTTACGGATGGGGTCTGCATGGGTAGCAAAGTCGGAAACAGCGTTCACGAACCGCCAGCCGTTTTTGCCGACCCATTCCAGATCGGGTGCATTATAATAGCGAGCCTTCAAATCTTCCTGCAAGCGCAGGTTGTTCTTCCGCTGACCATCGGTTAAGTCTTCCGTGATGGGGAAGAACTCGTTGATAAACTCCTGCACCTTGCGGTCAGACAGCTTGATGGTGGTCAGCTCATGGATACCTTTGCCCAGCTCCCCCATGTAGCTGTTGGCAAGCTGTAAGGTCTCACGGGCATCCTGCACCCGGAGCAGAACATTTTCGGTATGGCGGGCAGTCCAGATGCGCTTTGCAGTACCCAGAGCCAGATTCAGGGTGTTCTGGCAGACCACACGAACCGGGGTCATAGCGACTTTTACACCAGAACTGCCATCGTGACTGTTAAAGAGCACAAGATATGGGGTTACTTCATCTCCGGCGATGATGTACTTCTCCGGCAGCTTCGCCAGCATCCATACCTTCTTGCCGCCCTGTAAAGAGCCTGCGGTTTCATAGGTGACACCCTCACCAAGCAAGTCATCGGTGAATTGGAATGCTTCTTCGTTCTGCACAATGCGGTAGCGGTCAGACACCACACCCAGAACAGCATCATCGGTGCTGCGGACATTGGCACGATAGCCGGGGATCATAGCACCCGTGCCAGAATAGATATTGCGGCTCTCTACCTGCCAATTCAGACCGGCCAGCTCCAAGGCTTCACGGCTTGCAGGGGCATCCATCACGATACGGCCAAGGCCGTGCCAAGGGGTCTCACGGACAGAGAACATCGTTTCAACATTTGCGGACATAATCTTTACCTCCAAAATTTTTGATTATCTTATTTCTTTTCGATTTGATGAGCCGTCCAGACAATGATTTTCGCAGCACCTTTTCCGACTGCTTTCATCACCTCCACCAATACTTTTTCAAAGATTTCTGCCATTGATTTTTCCTCCGTTTTTCTGTAAAAATCAAAGACCAGTAAGCTGATGTGGTTGCTTACTGGTCTTTCTATCCAAGGGTATAATATATCATTATATCTGCTTCAGATACGCCTAACTTGTACCAAGTGTGTCCGCTGTGTCCGTGTTTTTGCGAATCAGTCTTATGTTTTCGTGTCTTTCAGGTGTTTTATGGGTGGAGATATAAGGATATAATAAAACTTGTTTTGAAAATCTCTGACACAACCGGCACAGCCGACACAGCCTCCTACTTTTGAGTTTTCGACCAGATTCCCACAACCACCGTGAGATCCTGCCATTCATTTTTGCGGATTCCCTGATTTCGGGATTCCTTAAAAGCCTTTGCCTCCTCAAAGGAAATCGAAAAGCGTGCCATCTCTACAAAGCCATCCATCGTATATGCTGCGGCGTTTCTCGCCCGTACCTCTGACATCTGAAAGTCGAGTGCCCAGCGAAATTCTTCATTTGTCAAAGGCGTGATTTGCGCCACACAGCTGTTGATAAGCTCCCGATCAACATCGTTCTTTGATGCCCGCTGCCATTCATCCAGCTTCTGCGAGATCAGATTCATGTCCAGCGCTCCACTGCGTTCATCCTCCTGTTCTACGCTCTCATACTGGGATTGCAGATCTGCGATCTGGTTGTCTAAGCCTTTGCGACGTTCCATAAGTTCCTGTTTGGTGATGATGCCGTCTGCACACAGGTCAATATACTTGTCCAGCCGCTCTCTCTGCTTAGCGATGCTCTTTTCCAGCATTGCCTTTCTGGAAATACGAACCGTCTTTTCCTCTGCCATGCAGCGGCTCAGGATTTTATAGACCTCTTTGACTGTCTTTCCCTTGTCAAATGTGAGATGTTCAAACACCTTTGCCGCCATCAAGTCCAGCTTCCACTCACTGATAGCCTTGATTTGGCAGCTGATGCTCAAATCAAGGCCATGCTCCTGCAAGTAGCTGATGCTCGGCCTGCGTGTACGGCGGTAGCACTGAAATCCATGAATTACAGCACCATCCCGGTTCACACGCCACTTGAACTGAATAAATCCTGCACCACAGCTGCAACGCAATTTTGCCGTCCAGACCGATTTTGGTGTATTTCTCATGTACTTGTGCTTTTTTCCGTTTTCATCGATTACTCGTGCTGATCTCGATGCCAAAATCTGCTGGCATCTCTCCCACATTTCTTCCGAAACCAATGGCTCAAAATCCCCTTTCACATAGATGTAGCTGCTTTCATCCAGATTTTTGATACGCTTCTGCGTCAAGTAGCCGTCACTATGGGATTTATTATAGCAAATGCATCCCTTATATGTTGCATTGTGCAGGACACGACTCACCTTGGAAGCGTCCCACGAAACATGACCTCCCGCATCCAACCGTCCAAGACGATATAACTCTGCGACTATTTTCTGTAGGCCGACTTCACCACTCGAATACATCTGGAAAATCAACCTTACCGTTTCAGCCTGTTCCGGTTCGGGAACATAAGTTCCATTCTCCCTGCGGAATCCCAAGATGTTTCCGTTGCCATACAGAATGTGCCTTTCCCGACTGATTTTCTGCCCTGCCTTCACACGTTCTGAGATTTTGCGGCTTTCATCCTGTGCCATGGAAGACATGAGCGACAGTCGGAGTTCGCCATCATCGGCAGCCGTGTTGATACCGTCATTGATAAAAAGCACATCCACGCCCATAGCCTTCATCTGGCGCGTATAGGACAAAGCATCCACCGTATTTCGTGCAAATCGGCTCACCTCACGGGTAATGATAAGGTCAAATTTACCTTTCTTTGCATCCTCCATCATACGCAAAAACTCTGGCCTCTTCTGTGCTTGTGTTCCGGTGATGCCTTGGTCTACGTAGACCTCCACGATTTCCCAGTCCGAATGCCGGGAACATTCGATTTTATACCACTCCAACTGATTTTCCAGCGCATTGATTTGCGCCTCATGCTCTGTTGAGACACGAGCATATACTGCTACTCGCATGTTTTTACCTCCATTTTCTTGCTTTTTCGGATAAAAAGAAAGGCTCTGGCAGAATCCTCCACCAGAGCCTTTCTCTGTTGTTTACGAAGCCTTTGCAGGCGGTTCTTCCTCCTGCTCACGCTTCATCCGAAGGAAGTTCTGATAAGTGGGCAGGTTGATTACTCCTGCTGCAAAGAGAGCTTCCACCAGACAATAGGCCATCGCCTTTTCGTCAATTTCCAGCATTGTGATACCTCCCTTGGTTATCGCTTATGGTGCTTAGAGTCAGAGGTATAACGTATCATCGAAGAATCAGAAGTTACGGACGGAGCTTGATTCCTTTGAAAGCAGATACCGGATTCTTTCGGGCAATCATATCCTCTCCTGTACACCGGAAACGAGTATGCTCTATCTTCATTTGGGTGAGTTCTTTCGTGAATGCCTTTTGGCTACACGCCCACATATTCTTCTCCTTGCAATAGTCTGAGTAAGCATTATACAGGTCTTCTGTAGCAGTCACTGCTTTCGACTCGCTCTTATCGCAGCTTTCCTGTACAAATTTTCCTACGGTTTTCGCAATAGAGTCTCTCACAATGCACTTTGCGTTGTCCATCTGGGGAATTTCTGGGAAGATGTAATTGAGTTTCACAAGTTTCCGCGCATAGCGCAGGGCTTTTGTAGCAATCGCATCTCGCTCTTTCCAAATTTTGTCTCCCAAATCCGGGTCTTGCTGGTCATCCGGGATTGCATAATTAAAAGGCAGATATATGATACGTTTTAGGAGTGCATCATCTTCTCCGTCGATGATAATCGGATGATTACTAGAAAAGACAAACTTAATGCGCCTTTCCAGCAACGCATCATCACGAAATTTGCGTGGAACATTGATTGAATCGCCTCCTGTAATCTGCTTCAATCGAGAAGCTGCCTCCTCATCAATTTTTGAACTTGGCATATCCATGTCAAAATTGATTACAGCGTTGGCCAACGAAGACATTCCAAATTCATTCTTCATTTGCTTAAGTCTAATACTGCTGATGGATTCTTTGGGGTACAGGCGTCGGATAAAGCTTCCCAAAACGCTCTTGCCGCTATTTCCGATACCCTTCATGAAAATAAAGAACTTTCCCCGTGCAGGGTAGATAAGCAAATACCCGATTGCCATCCAAACTCTCTCCGACAGCAGGGAATCCCCACCTGTGACTCGCTGCAAGTATTCCTCAAATATCTGGCACTTTGCCTGCGGATCATATTTTGCCTTAATACAGGTAAAGGTTATTTGATCCGGGCTGTGTGGATAAAGTTTCCACTCCATAAGGTCAAGGATTCCATTTTCCAAAGGTGCATAAATCGGTTCATCTTCCGGTTCGCTGCACTCAATTTGGGGATCTGTTACGAGGCAATCGTAGAGATCCTTATACCCACGTAGGCTAGATTCATTATTGAGTTCATAGTCCACATTCTGACGATACAACTTGATTAACTGCTTTGAATCCAGCTGTGTGTAGTAATATTCATTGTGGTAATACAGCACACCTCCACAGGAAATGATATGGATATACTTTTTTAGTTCCCTTGTCGTTTCGACAAGGGACTGTTTTTTTGAGGTTTTTATCCCAGCCGATTTTGTCGGTTGGGCATCGGCGTGTTTCCTCATTGTATTTAATGTGTCCTCATTTTTCGGAGATTCTGTAGCTATTGCGCTAGAATCTTCAAACGGATTAGGAGTCCGTTGTTCGCTGTCCGTGCCTGTTGACTTATATCGTTCAGCATCTCGTCTTGCCTTGATTTTGTTGCGCATCGCCTCCTTTGCAGAAAAAGCGGCCTCTTGTTCAACTTGCTCCCCTATTGCGCAAAGTTCGCCAAAGGATAGCTCGGCTCCTGATGCCGGAAGAATTTCTTCAGCATATCCCCTCAAAAAATTATCCTGTGACCAACCCGAATCATTCTCAATTTTTTGAGCGGACTTCTGTAATACCGCTTTTTGCCTGTCATGGAATTTGTCCTTTCCATACATATTACTCATGGTTGGTTTCCTCCGAAGTGGTCTTCTGGAAGTACATCTGCTCGACCAATTTTTCGATGGGATTCTGCGTTTCTCCCAGATTACCAGAGAGCAGATAGTCGATTCTTGTTAATCCCTGAATCTTTCCGTCTCCCTCCCAAAGATAGCCCATTTCCGCTCCCCAAGCATGTACAAACACCTCATAGAAAGCATCCGGTTCAAAATCGTCCGGGCATCCAAGTATAATCGGAGATTGCATTGCTCCGTCTCGGACAAAAATACCGGCAGCTATTTTTCCAGATTTGAATGTTTTTGTGCTGAACAGAAGCGGAAATTTTTCTACTCCATCCTCACATCTCCAATTACAGCTTGACAAAATCCTCCCATTCTGTTTCAAGCTCATTTGGAAACCTCTGAACGGCGAAATATACTCACCTTCCCGAAGAGCAACCTCAGCCTTCCCATTTATCCTGGTAATCCCAATATCTGCATAACAGTCCTTACCCTTAGATGCTTTCTCCTTCCAAGCATAGAACTCATCCGTAGCTTCTTTCTGAGCTTCGTTGAGTTCCCGATACCACTTGTCATATTCATTCTGTGTCATAGTAAAATACCTCACAAATCAATTATTTTGTGTTTCGAAGTGGCCACTTCGTTCGCAATAGTAGTTTATCATGACCCTATTCTGTCTCCTAGGCCGCTCAAAGCTCTTTTTCGTAAATTTTGGGCGTATTTCATTCATGGTTTATTCATATTTTAAAAATCAAATTATACAAAAATACGTTGAGGCCGAGAAAGTTGGAAACTCCTAACTTTCTCGGCCTCAACGTATTTTAAAATATCTTTACTCTTCTACTTTCTTTCCTTCTTTTCTACACTTTGCCTCATAAAATTTATCAGCACACTTTTCAATCTCTTCATGGCATCTTGATAAACTTTCCAGTATGTCCTGATAAATCGTTTGGTACACCCATTCTGAATGCGGATATTTCATCTCCATGTCAAAAAGTTCATCTCCAAGCCGCCAAATTATCGGCCAGCCCTCAAATTTTTGACTATCTTCTATCTCACTTTTAGGTTCTTCCTTTATGTCTGGATAAAGTTCCTTTATTCTCTTTTCCACAAGTTTTGGACTAATTTCATTTTCCTTTAACGAGTTTAATCCCCGAACTAGAAGTTCCCTATAATAATCTTCCACCGTCTTTGTTTTACCTCTGGATTCACTAATTTTTGTTATCAACTCATTCTTTTTGCCTTCTATCCTTTCAATGGTTTTTGCAAGCGTTTTGCCGTTTATTTTCAAAATCCAATTAAAGAAAACTATATTTTTTAATGTAAGTTGCGTATTTATTCCGATTTTAATTTGGCTTTTGCATTTTGCTTTTCCGCAAAAAATTATATTTAGATGACTTATTACTTTTCTTCTTATTTTTCTTGCTCCATTTACCTCATCTTCATCATTTAATATTTCTCCTTCTTTTCGTGCATCCATTATAGCCTTTACGAATCTCTCTTCTGTAATTTCACTTTTTGTTCCATCAAGGACTATATCCCGTTCTAATGCCCAATATTTCATGCTATATTGCCCAAAACTAATAGTCCCCTTCACCTTTTCTGCATAGTTATAATCATCACGTAGTTGATAATACGGATTACTCATAATTTCTTCAAGTGGATCAATTTTTCTTTTCTTCATACTTTTTCTCCTCTTAAAACTAAAACCCTCCCCGGCAAAACCATTCAGTTTCACCGGGGAGGGTTTATCATACGTTTATCTTCCCATGTTTTGCGCGATTAGTGCATCTTCATGCAACAATCTTACTTTCTGGGATTTTTGATAGCAGCCTGTCCTGCATTTTATAAATCGAGTGCAAAGGAAACCGCTTGTTTTCGTTGTTTTTTACTTTTTGCTTTGCCTTTTCGTCCTCAAAATTCCAAATTGTAGTATCATCCAAAAATATTTTCGTCACTCAATTTCTACTTTTTACATACTTTTTTCCATGCAAAAAGCGGTCGCAAAAACTTTCCATACCACTAGGAAGGAGATGATTTTCCACATGAACAAGCACTCACAGTTGAAAATCCGAGGACACACCAAATGACGCTTGACTACTTCTATGGGCAGTCGGGCGAACTGTTTTCCTACTTCCGCATCCCAAAGGCGTTATTTCAGGACAGCCGTTTCCGGCACCTCTCCACCGATGCCCGGACGCTGTACGGCATCCTGCTCGACCGCATGAGCCTGTCGGTCAAGAACGGCTGGATGGACAAGCAGGGACGGGTGTATATCATCTACACCGTCCGGGAAGTGCAGGAATCACTCTGCTGCGCTGAACACAAGGCGGTCAAGCTGTTCCGGGAACTGGAGCAAATCGACCTAATCGAACGCAAGCGGCGCGGTCTGGGCAGACCCAGCCTGATCTACGTCAAAGACTTCACCACAGGGTTGTCAAAAACGCACAATCTGAATTGCACAAACGGCAATTCAGGCGTTGCCCAAATCGCAGTTCAGGAGCAGCCAAAAACGCAAGCAAATAAGACTGATAAGAATAAGACAGAGATGAATAAACCTGATCCTATCCACTCAGGGAACATTCGTGAACAGCTTGAGGATTATTTTTATCAGGTGTTGGAGGTCGAACTGCTTCTCCGGCTTTTCCCGGATGATGAGGACACCATCTGTCAGATCGTGGATTTGCTGGTAGATACCTGTGCTACCAAGCGCAGGATGCTCCGAATCGCCGGGGATGATAAGCCTGCCGAGGTGGTACGCAGTCGGCTGAAAAAGCTGAATGCCGACCACATCCGCTTTGTGCTGAACAGCCTTGCCAAAAATTCTACCCCCGTGCGGAACATGAAGCAGTATCTTCTTGCCTCGCTCTACAATGCACCCACGACCATGAATCTACACTATCAGAACCAGACGAACCATGACTTTGCGCACGGTTCCCGGAAAGCGGGGTGATGTTATCGCAAAGAAAGCAACAGTTATCGCAGTCACAAATCAGAAAGGCGGTGTCGGAAAAAGCACCACCTGTGAAAATCTTGGTATCGGGCTGGCAATGGAGGGCAAGAAGGTTCTGCTGGTGGACACTGACCCGCAGGGCAGTCTTACCATCAGCATGGGCTGGCAGCAGCCGGATGAACTGCCCACCACGCTGTCTACCCTGATGCAGAAAGCCATGAACGACCAGCCCATCCAGCCCGGTGAGGGCATCCTGCACCATGCAGAGGGCGTAGACCTCATCCCTGCCAATATCGAATTGGCAGGACTGGAGGTAGCTCTGGTAAACAGCATGAACCGGGAAAAGATGCTCAAGCAGGTGTTGGACGGAGCAAAACGGGAGTACGATTATATTCTGCTGGACTGTATGCCCTCTCTGGGGATGCTCACCATTAACGCACTGGCGGCGGCTGACACCACATTGATTCCCGTTCAGGCACAATACCTGTCTGCCAAAGGTCTGGAACAGCTTTTGCAGACCATCGGCAAGGTACGTCGGCAAATCAATCCGAAATTAAAAATCGAGGGTATCCTGCTCACCATGACGGACAGCCGCACCAACTACGGAAAGCAGATCGACACCCTGATACGCCAAGCATACGGCAGTAAAATCAAAGTGTTCGACCAGACCATTCCCCGGTCTGTCCGTGCCGCCGAAACCAGTGCCGCAGGCAAGAGCATTTTCCAGCACGACCCCAAGGGCAAGGTGGCAGAAGCCTACCAATCTTTAGCGAGGGAGGTGCTGGCAGATGCCGAAAGGCGGCTTAAACGTAGCTCTGAAAGGGCTAGATGACCTGTTCAGTTCGGAGGAAAACCGACAGGAAGAACAGCGGGAACAGGTACAGCAGATTCCAGTCAGTGAGTTGTTTCCGTTCAAAGACCACCCGTTCAAAGTTCTGGATGATGATGCCATGACCCGGACAGTGGAAAGCATTTCGCAGTTTGGTGTGCTGGCTCCGCTCATCGCCCGCCCCAGACCAGAGGGCGGCTATGAGATCATCTCCGGGCATCGCCGGAAACACGCCGCCGAACTCGCCCATCTGGACACTGTGCCTGTCATTGTGCGCAACATGGAGGATGATGCCGCCACGATATTGATGGTCGATTCCAATTTGCAGCGAGAACACATCCTGCCCAGTGAGCGTGCATTTGCCTACAAGATGAAACTGGAGGCGATAAAAAATCAAGGTGCTAGGTCGGATTTAACTTCCCGACAACTTGTCGGGAAGTTAGAAGCTGCTGATGAAGTGGGAAAAGCCACTGATGAAAGCGGCAGACAAGTCCAGCGTTTTGTGCGCCTGACAAACCTTGTCCCGGAACTACTGGACATGGTGGACGAGAAGAAAATCTCTTTTAACCCTGCGGTGGAATTGTCCTATTTGGACGAAAAGCAGCAGCAGGATTTTTTAGAAGCAATGGATGCTTCCCAGAACGCACCATCTCTTTCGCAAGCCATTCGGATAAAAAAGTTGGCGCAGCAGGGTGAGTTTGACTATGATGCAGTCTACAACATTATGAATGAGGAAAAGAAAAGCGAACTGGACACCGTGACCATCAAAAACGAGATCCTGCGGAAATACTTTCCGCGCAATTACACGCCACGGCAGATGGAAAGCATCATCATCAAGCTGCTCGACCAGTGGCAGATGAAAAAGCAACAAGCAAAACAGAAGAAGCAGGAAGAAGCGCGTTGAGCGCAGACTGAACAGTAAGACCCAGTTCCGGGTCTTTTATTTTTGTAAAAATTTTGGAGGAAACGCCTATGAACAAGACGATTGATTTCAAGACCGCAAAGACCATCGACACCATGAGCAAGAAGATCGACCACATCGACGATGCGGTGACGGGCTTCTTCTCGTTCATGCACATGGCAATGCAAAACGAACTTGCCAGCACGGATGTCTTTTTCGCCGCTGTGTCACCTGTTCTGGATTTGACCGTGATCCAGCCAGAGGAGGCTCCGCACATCCTGCCCTGCTTTGACGAGGACGATGCCGGCTATGGCATCTCGAAGGAGGAACCGCTGGGCTTCCGCTACAACCCCAAACAGGTCATCAAGCTGATGGGCAAGCGGTATCTGACCGGGCCGGTGATTTTCCACCGCTTTACGGATGATGGCAAGTTCGCACCCCTGACCATGAGTGATATGTTTGCCATCCAAAAGTATCTGGAAACCGCCAGTGTCACGTTGATGGTCGATGAGGATGCTCTGACCTGCATCTGCATCGACTGAGGTGTATCCATGAAAGAATTTGAAGTTGAAATCACGGAAACCCTGCAAAGGACTGTGGTGATTCGTGCAGGGTCACGCGCAGAAGCAGAAGTCCTTGCGGAAGAAATGTGGAATAGCGAAGAATTTGTGCTGGGCGCAGAGGACTTTGTCGGCGCAGAATTTTCTGCCGTAAGTGAAAAGGAAATCACTCCCAAATGCCGAAAAAGAAAGGATGAGATGGAGCGGTGACAAGTTTCTTCATCGGGTTCGCAATTTTTGAGTTCGGCGCACTCTGCGGCTTTTTCGTGGCTGCGCTGATGCAGGCGGCAAGGGATGGTGATGAGCGATGCAGGAAGAAATCGAGCAGAAGTCATTCAACATTATGATTTCGACCACAAAACTGTCTACCCGGACAGTCCTCAATGCGGTAAAAGCGGCGATACGCCTGTATCAGTCCAAGGCATCCCAAGGCAAGCAGAGTGTCCGTACACTCCTGCGGCAGAATCGCGGCGTGTCCAGCGTGGAAATCAGCAAAACCGGTATCAAGGGCTTTGAACGGTATGCAAAAAAATACGGCATCGACTATGCCATCCGAAAGGACAGCTCCGAAGTACCGCCCAAGTATCTGGTCTTTTTCAAAGCCCCGGATGCTGAAGCATTCCAATCGGCTTTCAAGGAGTATTCGGCTTCTCTCCTGAGTAAATCGAAGCGTCCTTCCGTTCTTGCAAAGCTGCATGAACTGGTACAGGCTGCGGCAGAACTTCCCGGCAAAGTCCGGCACAAGGAACAGGAGCGTGGGCTGTGAACACAAAGAAGCTGACAAAACTGCTGGCTCTGTATCTGCCCTATATCCTGCTTGGGCTGGTGGCAACGAACTTTGGTGAAGCATGGCGGCTTGCCGAGGGGAAGGAACTGGGCGAACGAATCATGTCCATGATGGGAACACTCCCGGCTGCATTTGCGAACCCGCTTCCCAGTCTGCACCCACTGGATTTGCTTATTGGCATCTCCTGCGGCGCAGGACTACGGCTTGCCGTATACTTGCGAAGCAAAAACGCCAAGAAATATCGGCACGGCATGGAGTACGGCTCTGCCCGGTGGGGTACTGCCAAGGACATCGAACCTTTTCAAGCTCCCAAATTTGCCGACAACATCATCCTGACAAAAACGGAACGCCTGATGATGAGCAACCGCCCACCCGACCCTAAAAATGCGCGAAACAAAAACGTGCTGATTGTTGGCGGCTCCGGCAGTGGAAAAACTCGGTTTTGGCTGAAGCCGAATCTTCTGCAAATGCACAGTTCCTATGTGATCACTGACCCAAAGGGTAGTATCGTGGTTGAATGCGGAAACGCACTTTTGAAGAACGGCTACAAGCTGAAAATCCTGAATACCATTAACTTTTCTAAGTCGATGCACTACAATCCGTTCAGCTACGTCCACAGCGAAAAGGATATCCTGAAACTCGTCACGACCCTTATGACAAACACGAAGGGGGACGGTTCGGGCGGCGATCCTTTCTGGGAAAAGTCGGAACGGCTTTTGCTGACTGCGCTGATTGCGTATCTGCATTATGAAGCACCAAAGGAAGAACAGAACTTCGCCACTTTGCTGGAAATGCTCAACACAATGCAAGTGTCGGAGGACGATGAGGATTTCCAGAACCCGGTTGATCTGCTCTTTGAGGATTTGGCGCGGAAGAAGCCCACTTCTTTTGCAGGGCGGCAGTACAAGCTCTACAAACTTGCGGCAGGTAAAACGGCAAAGTCCATCCTGATTTCCTGCGGCGCACGGCTTGCGCCCTTCGATATTCAGGAACTGCGCGACCTCACCATGTACGATGAACTGGAACTGGATATGCTGGGAGACCGCAAAACCGCGCTGTTTCTCATCATGTCGGACACGGATTCCACCTTTAACTTCCTGATTAGCATGGTCTACACGCAGCTTTTTAATCTGCTCTGCGACAAGGCAGACGATCAGTATGGTGGTAAACTGCCCATCCATGTTCGATGCCTGATTGACGAGTGTGCCAATATTGGTGCGATTCCACAGTTGGAAAAGCTGGTAGCCACCATCCGCAGCCGCGAGATTTCTGCCTGCCTTGTGCTGCAAACCAGAAGCCAGCTGAAAGCCATCTACAAAGACCATGCCGATACCATTGTCGGCAACATGGATTCACAGGTCTTTCTGGGTGGCAGCGAACCGACAACCCTGAAAGAGTTGTCCGAAGCACTGGGCAAGGAAACCATTGATTCGTTCAACACCTCGGACACGCGCGGCAATTCGCCGTCCTATGGCACATCGTTCCAGAAACTCGGTCACGAGTTGATGAGCCGGGATGAGCTGGCAGTACTGGATGGCGGCAAGTGCATTTTGCAGCTGCGCGGTGTGCGTCCGTTCCTTTCCGACAAGTACGATCTGACCCAGCATCCAAACTACAAGTTGACTTCCGACTATGACCCCAAGAATACGTTTGATATTGAGAAATATCTGAACCGCAAAGAAAAAATCCAGCCCGGAGATGAGTTCTTCGTGCTGGATGCTGATTCACTCCCGCCTATCTAATTGGACAGGCGGTTTTATTTTTGACCAGAGAGGTACACCAGAAAATCCACTCTGCCGCAGTTCGCGGCACAAAAATATGATTTCAGGTGTGTACGGATGGTCTACAAGTTTTGAATGATAAAGGAGAAACGACTATGGAATTCTTCAACTCTGCTATCGAAGTTCTTCAGACTCTGGTTGTCGCTCTGGGTGCCGGTCTCGGCGTTTGGGGTGCCATCAACCTGCTGGAAGGTTATGGTAACGACAACCCCGGCAGCAAATCTCAGGGCATGAAACAACTGATGGCCGGGGGCGGCGTCGCATTGGTCGGCATCACCCTCATCCCCCTGCTGTCCGGTCTGTTCGGCTAAAACCTGTGGGCGGCGTTTGCCGCCCTTACATACGCAGCGGCTTCATCTCTCGCCGCAGATCACGGTACTATTATAATAAGGAAGTACACTGCGCCGAATATTCATCTCTTGTCGAAAGGAAGTGCATCTATGGAATTTCTGACCCATCTTATTTTTGTCCTGAATCTTCTCAAAAACCTCATCAACCATTTCAGCTAAGGCGGTGACGGAGTGGAAACCGTTCTCAAAGCCATAGGCGATTGGCTTAAATCGCTTTTGACCGCTGGCATTATGTCAAATCTTAGCGGTTTGTTCGATGCAGTCAACGAACAGGTCGGCGATATTGCCCAGCAGGTCGGCACACGACCATCTGCATTTGAGCCGCGTGTTTTTGCGATGATCGAATCGCTGTCCCGGAATGTGGTTCTGCCGATTGCCGGAATCATCCTGACATTCATTGCCTGTTATGAACTGATTGAGATGATTACCCAGCATAACAACATGGCGCAGTTCGAGCCTGCCCTCATCATGCGCTGGGTCTTCAAGACGGCGATTTCCGTCTGGTTCATCAGCAACACGTTTGATATTGTGATGGCGGTATTCGACCTCACCCAGAAAGTCGTGGCAGATTCCAGCGGCATCATCGCTGGCAATACCAGAGTGAACGATATAGGGCTTTCCATGCTGGAAGCCAGTCTGATGCAGATGGAAGTCGGCCCATTGTTCGGCTTGTTCCTGCAATCGTTCTTCATCGGTATTACCATGAGAATTCTCAGTATCGTCATTTTTGTGATTGTCTATGGACGCATGATCGAGATCTACTGCATGGTAAGCCTTGCACCCATTCCCATGGCAACATGGGGCAATCACGAACAGAGGCATGTCGGGCAGAACTACCTGAAATGTCTGTTTGCATTGGGCTTTCAGGGCTTTCTTATCCTCATCTGCGTGGCGATCTATGCTGTGCTGATTCAGAGTATTGTCATTTCCGGCGATGCCATTGGCTCAATCTGGAGCATTGTCGGCTACACCGTCCTGCTCTGTTTCAGCCTGTTCAAAACCAGCTCTGTGACAAAATCTGTCCTCGGCGCACACTAAGGAGGTGCTTTCTTGGCGGCGTATATCTCAGTCCCCCGCGATTTAACCAAAGTTAAATCCAAAATCGCATTCAACCTGACGAAGCGGCAGCTGCTTTGCTTCGGTTCGGCGGCACTGATTGGAGTGCCGCTTTTCTTTTTGCTCCGGGAAAGCGGCGGCAACACAGCAGCGACCCTTGGCATGATGGCGGTGATGCTGCCCGCCTTTTTCCTCGGAATGTACGAGAAAAACGGTCAGCCGATGGAAAAGCTGCTGTCGCATTATCTTCAGGCACGGTTCCTGCGCCCGAAGATTCGACCGTACAAGACCAACAACTACTATGCAATTCTGATGAGAGGAGGCGCAGCCCATGATTCCGTTCTGGAAAAAGAATAAGGACAGCGGCAAAAAGAAGCCGCCCAAGGCAGATGTTCCCAAAACCGCGCAGCAGTCCATCCCGATGCAGCGGATGTTTGAGGATGGCACTTGCCGTGTCAAGGCGAATTATTACACCCGGACGATTGCCTATCAGGACATCAATTACCAGCTCGCGCAGCAGGAAGATAAGACTGCAATTTTTGAGGAATGGTGCAGCTTTCTGAACTTCTTCGATTCCAGCATCAAGTTCGAGTTGTCTTTCGTCAACATGGCAACGGATAGCACCGAGTTTGAAAAGAGCATCCGCATCCCATTCCAGCGGGATGGTTTTGATGATGTTCGCGCCGAGTATTCGCAAATGCTGCGCCAGCAGCTTGCCAAAGGCAATAATGGCTTGACCAAAAGCAAATTCATCACCTTTGGCGTGGAGGGCGAGAGTATGCGGCAGGTCAAGACCCGCCTCGACCACATCCAGAATGACCTGCTCAACAACTTTCACCGGCTGGGTGTGCTGGCGCATCCGCTGAACGGTACCGAGCGGCTCAAACTGATGCACGATATGTTCAACATGGACGGTTCTTCCAAGTTCCGTTTTGACTGGAACGACCTTGTGAAAAGCGGGCTTTCGGTGAAAGATGCCATTGCGCCCACAGCAATTGCCTTCAAAAATTCGCGCACGTTCCAGATGGGTGGTATTTACTGCGCCGCCAGCTTTCTGAGCATCACGGCATCTGACCTCAGTGACCAGCTTTTGAAGGACTTTCTGGGTATGGATTCCAGCCAGATTGTTACTATGCACATCCAGTCCGTAGACCAGAACCGAGCTATTAAGACGGTCAAGCGCACCATTACCGAATTGGATCGCTCAAAAATCGAAGAGCAGAAAAAGGCTATCAGAGCAGGATATGACATTGACATCATTCCCTCAGATTTGGCAACGTATGGCCGGGATGCGAAAGCCTTGCTCAAAGAGTTGCAGAGCCAGAACGAGAGAATGTTTTTGGTGACATTCCTCGTTCTGAACACCGGGCGCACAGAGCAGGAACTGGAAAACAATGTTTTTCAGGCATCCAGCATCGCCCAGAAGCACAACTGCAACCTGTGCAGGCTGGACTACCAGCAGGAGCAGGGTTTGATGTCCTCTCTGCCGCTGGCAGATAACCAGATCGAGATTCAGCGTGGTCTTACCACCAGCAGCACGGCAATCTTCATCCCATTCACCACGCAGGAACTTTACCAGTCCGGCAAGGAATCGCTGTACTACGGCTTGAACGCCTTGTCCAACAATTTGATTATGGTGGACAGAAAGAAGCTGAAAAATCCCAATGGGCTTATCCTCGGCACTCCCGGTTCGGGCAAAAGTTTCTCGGCAAAGCGTGAAATCGCCAATGCTTTTCTGGTGACAGACGATGATATTATCATCAATGACCCGGAGGGAGAGGTGCGACACGAAGTCGCGTAATGTATTGTGTATAAACACTGCTCTATCCATTTGGAGTAACCCTACTGTGACCTGCACTGGTCAAAAGCCGGCGTTGGGAAGCTCACAGGACAATATGGGAAATCTGCCAGCCTAAAGCGGATGTACTGTTAGGGTAAAGAATGCTATGTCGAACGTAATGTGAATCATCGTAAGGATCGTTACAGGGAATAGGTGAAATAAGGCTGATACACCTACACCAAAAGGTGTTGGAGGTGGCCGAGGGGCCTTTCGCTACCCCGAAGCAAATGGACACAAATCCTCCCGGTTCAAAGATGGCGGCTAAGGCATTCGGGAATTATGCATTACGTGGAACGTGGAAAACCCTATGCGTTCCTTGAACAAAGGTATCGACCTCGCAAGAGGAAGAAATGGCGCAGAGGGTATGAGATGGAATAAAAAGCGAAAGGTTCACTGTAACGGTGAGCATAGGGGTTCAAAATTTGCCCTGACCTGAAAGGGTGCTAACTTATTCCGGGTATTTCATGGCAAGATTGGAGGTATTCCTGTGAACGATAAGTATTCAACGACGGAAGGTAAAACTTCTGAGAAGCTGTCGGACGAAGCTATGTTGAGTGCCCAATGGAAAAACATTGACTGGCATAAGGCAGAGCGGGAAGTCAACAGGCTACAAATCAGGATTGTCAAGGCAACTCAGCAAAAAGACTACAACGCAGTAAAACGACTTCAGTATCTTCTGACACATTCCTTTTACGCCAAAGCACTGGCTGTCAAGCGTGTCGTAACCAACGACGGGCGCAGAACTCCCGGTGTGGATGGTGTTCTCTGGAACACTCCGGCGAAGAAAATGGCAGCGGCTCTATCGCTGACAGATAAAAGGTATCGTGCACGTCCTCTCCGTAGAGTGTATATCGAAAAGAAGGACAAGAAGAAAAAACGTCCGTTGGGGATTCCCACGATGTATGACCGCGCAATGCAGGCTCTTTATGCTTTGGCACTGGAGCCGGTGGCGGAAACAACAGCAGATGGGAAATCCTTTGGTTTCCGAAAAGGAAGATGCGCACAGGATGCCTGCGAATATCTGTTCAATGCACTGTCGCGCAAGCACATTTCTCCGAAGTGGGTTTTGGAGGGTGACATCAAAGGTTGCTTCGACCATATCAGCCATGATTGGCTTCTGGCGAACATCCCCATGGACAAGAACATTTTGAAGCAGTTCTTAAAGGCGGGATTTATCTATCAGCGCGAACTCTTTCCTACCGAGGAAGGAACTCCGCAAGGTGGTATTATCTCCCCCATTCTGGCGAACATGACGCTGGATGGTATCGAGAAGAAGCTGGTCGAACGCTTTCACACGAACGCGCTCGGTAAGGTCGATTCAAGATTTAAGAATGCCCACAAAGTAAACTTCGTCCGCTATGCAGACGATTTTGTGGTCACAGCGGCAACACCTGAACTGGCTCTTGAAGCAAAGGAGCTGATTCGAGAGTTTCTCGCTGAACGCGGATTGGAACTTTCTGATGAAAAGACCGTTGTCACCAACATTGACGATGGTTTCGACTTTCTCGGCTGGAACTTCAGAAAGTATAACGAAAAGCTGATTATCAAGCCTTCCCAAAAGGCGGTTAAGGCTATCGTTTCCAATATCTCTGACACGATTCTCCGCAGAGGAAAAGCGTGGCAGCAAGATGTTCTGATTAAGAAGTTGAATGAACAAATTCGAGGTTGGACTAATTACCACCAGTCCGTATGCGCAAGTGATGCGTTCGCGCATCTGGACTATGTCCTGTACGAACTGCTGTGGCGATGGGCTAAAAGACGGCACCCAAAGAAGAACAAGTGGTGGATTTCCACGAGATACTGGCATCGTGTCGGTAATCGGAACTGGGTGTTCTCTACGGAAAACAAGGAGCTGATACGGGTGGACAGCACAGCCATTGTGCGACATACCAAGATAAAAGCTACTGCAAATCCGTTCCTCGATGAGGCGTATTTCCAAAAAAGGAAATTCGATAAAGGAATGCACCGGCTGACTGGAAAATTCAAGATGATTTGGAAAAACCAGAACGGACTGTGCTACCACTGCGGAATGCCGATGGATGTAACGGAAGAAAGAGAAATCTTCTACCTTGCACCAAAGGCAAAGGCTGGCATGGAAGATGTTCGCAATATGCGCTACGTTCATTGCACCTGTCAGCGTATTTATGCTGAGAACCGCTTGAAGAAGTGATGAAATGCTTGAGCCGTATGACGGGAAACTGTCACGTACGGTTCTTAGGCGGGAAGGCGGTGGTAACACCGCTGACCCAGCCGATTATTCTCCGCTGGTGAAGCGTCTGAAAGGTCAGGTCATCAAAATTTCGCCCAACAGCGACCAGTATGTGAACCCTATGGACATCAATGCCAACTACTCCGAGGAAGATAACCCGCTGGCTCTGAAAGCTGACTTTATTCTTTCGCTGTGCGAACTGGTGGTGGGCGGCAAAGATGGTCTGATGCCGGTCGAAAAGACGGTCATTGACCGCTGTGTGCATCTCATCTACCGCAAATATTTTGCCGACCCCTGCCCGGAGAATATGCCGCTGTTGGAGGACTTGTACAATGCCCTACTCCAGCAGGAGGAAAAAGAAGCCCACCATGTTGCCACGGCTCTGGAAATCTACGTCAAAGGCTCTCTGAATCTTTTCAACCACCGAACCAATGTGAACGTCAACAACCGTATCGTCTGCTATGACATTAAAGAACTCGGCAAACAGATGAAGAAACTCGGTATGCTTGTCATTCAGGATCAGGTCTGGGGCAGAGTGACCGCCAACCGTACCGCAGGAAAATCCACCCGGTACTATGCAGACGAGTTTCATTTGCTTCTGAAAGAGGAGCAGACTGCGGCATACAGTGTCGAAATCTGGAAGCGATTCAGAAAGTGGGGCGGCATCCCGACAGGATTAACGCAGAACGTCAAAGACCTGCTTTCTTCGCGTGAGGTCGAGAATATTTTTGAAAATTCCGACATGATTATCATGCTGAATCAGGCGGCTGGCGATAGACAAATCCTTGCAAAGCAGCTCAACATTTCGCCGCACCAGCTTTCCTATGTGACCCACTCCGGCGAAGGCGAAGGTCTGCTGTTCTTTGGCAATGTGATTTTGCCTTTTGTTGACCGCTTCCCGACCGATTTGGAACTGTACCGCATTATGACCACCAAGCTGGGTGAGGTTTCGGAGGGTGCGCAGAAATGAGCAATCCGAAGCTGAACTTCAAAGAGGAAACGTCCGCAAAAAAGACCCGCTCGCCCCCGGAGAAAGCAAAGGTCGAGCAGACGCAGCCCAAAAAGAAAAAGCTGAAGCTGGACACGGACAAAGCCAAGGAAAAGGCACAGCACCTCCGCTTTGGCAAGGCTGAACTGACCCCGGACGATCTGCGCCGACTGAGCAAGGAGCAGAAACGCGAGATGTACGCCGCCGCCCTTGCCCGGTCTGCGGCGCACCGTGAAATCGACCAGTACGAGGAAGATAATGTCGGTGTGCAGGCATTGAACGAGGGCGAAAAAGCAGCCGGGAATGTTCAGGATTTTTCCAAGAACCGTTACTCCCGGAAGCTGAAAAAGAAAGCCAAGATGCAGGCGAAGAAAAAAGCCCGCACCACAAAATCTTCTACCCGCCAGCCAGACAAGGCACAAAATGCAGGAGAATCCGGCGTTTTTCACGGTGAAACCAGTGAGGGCGGCTCCAACTGGCTTTCCCGCTGGAAACAGCGTCAGGAGATTCGCAAGGGCTACTATGCCGCTGCCCGGTCGGGCGGCACGGCGGCGCAGACCGCAGGCGGTAAAAAGGCTGCATCCAGCGGTGCATCTGCAACACGGACTGGCATGGAGCAGGTAATCGACAAAGGAAAAGGCGCAGTCAGCACGGCCATCAACGGTCTGGCAACTGCCGCAAAGAGCAACGCGCACGTTCTGGTGATCGTGGGCGTTTTTCTTTTGCTCATCCTGCTGGTCATGTCAGGCTTTTCTTCCTGCGGCATCCTGTTCAGCGGCACAACACAGGTGTCCGGGCAGACCATCTACACCGCCGAGGACAGAGATATTAAAGGTGCAGAAGCGGATTATAAAAAACTGGAGAAGGAACTGGACAAGAAAATCAAGCGCACCCCCACCGACCATCCCGGTTACAACGAGTATCAGTACCATCTTGACCCCATTGAACACGACCCGTGGCAGCTTACCTCTTTTTTGACTACGCTCTATGACGATTATACCCGGTCGGAAGTGCAGTCGAAATTGCAGGAGATTTTCAAAAAGCAGTACAAGTTGACAACATGGGTAGAGGTGCAGATTCGGTACAAAACGGTCTGGGTTATCAGTCCGGCAGGTATCCCGGTTCCCACTCAAGTACCGTATGAGTATAAGATTTTCCACACCAAACTGGAAAACAGAGGACTGGAAACGGTGATCCGGGAAGAACTGGATGAAGATCAGTGGAAGCGGTACAAGATTTTTCAGGAAACACTGGGCGGCAGACCATATCTTTTCAACGGCGGATTGCCGCCCGGTGGCTCGGATGGTTCCGGGGAATCCGGCATCGACTACACTGTGCCTGCCGAAGCTCTGACCGACAATGAATTTGCCGCGATTTACGAGGAAGCCAAAAAGTATGTCGGCACTCCCTACGTCTGGGGCGGCAGTTCCCCCGAAACCGGGTTCGACTGTTCCGGTTATATTTGCTGGATTTTCAATCAAAACGGCTACGATGTGGGGCGCACAACGGCAAATGGCTTATGGAACAAGTGCCAGAAAATTTCCGAAGCCGAAGCAAAGCCCGGTGATCTGGTGTTCTTCAAGGGAACCTATGACACCCCCGGTATGAGCCATGTCGGGCTGTATCTCGGCAATGGAATGATGGTGTCTGCTGGCGACCCAATCAAGTACGCAAACATTCACTCGTCCTACTGGGAGAAGTATCTCGCAGGTTTTGGGCGGCTTTCAAAATGAAATGGAGGGTTTCTTATGGGTGAAAGACTGGAAAAGCTCAAGGCGATGCTCAAAAAGGAGCAGGAACGCCGCATCAAGCTGAACAACCGCATTGCGATTCTGGAACGGCGCATTCAGGAGGAATCGGCGGCAGAAGTTGCCGACATGGTGCGCACTGCCAACGTGACCCCGGAACAGCTTGCAATTCTGCTGCGGCAGGCGGCAACTATGCCCCCGTCCCCGGCTGCGCTGTCCGCAGTCGGCGTGGAGTTTGATAAGGAGGAGGCAGAAAATGATGATTAAGAAATTTGGTGCGCTACTGCTGTCGGCTGTGCTGTGCATCGGCATGGCGGCTCCGGCATTCGCCTACGGTGACGATACCGCCCCGGTGGAGCAGCCTATTCTGCCGGAAGTCGTGGAGGAAGATGTTGTCACCATCACGGATGAAACCTCCGGCGCACTGACCCCGGAGGGCAATCTGACACTGGTGGACGATTACCACACCAATTATTCGGATGGGTCCGGGCAGCAGTTCATCACGCTGGTGTCGAAATCGGGTGCGACGTTTTATCTGGTGATCGACCGGAACGCCAAAGGACAGCAGACCGTCCACTTTATGAATCTGGTAGACGAAGCCGACCTGTTGGCACTGATGGAGGAAGAAGCTGCGGATGCCTACACTGCGGAGAAAGAAGCGGCGGCACAGGCAGAGCTGGACAGGCTGAAAGCCGAGGAAGAAGCCAAGAAAGCCGCAGAGGAAGCAGCAACCGCTGAACCGCCCAAAGAAAACAATGTCACGAAGTACGCAGGCGCATTTCTGGGCGTAGTTGCCCTGATTGCACTAGCTGCGGGCGGCGGCTTCTATTTCTATCGCCAGCAGATGCAGAAGAAAAAAGCTGAGAAAGAAGCCCTTGACCCTGATGCAGATTACACCGAGGACAAGGGCGATTTCGATATTCCGACCGATGTGCCGGACGAGGACGAAGCCCCGGACGAGCAGGACACCGAACCCATCTGATTTCAAGGCGGCGTTTGCCGCCGTACATAGTCAAATTCAATAAAGGCTGATCTTCTTCCAATTTGCAGGGAAACCCATTGCACAGAGCAATTCTTCTTCTGAAATATGCGTGGTGGATTTCAGAAAATTGTCAACCTGCGCAGTTAATACCCGCTTAAACTCCAGAAATTCCTGCTTCGACAAAAGGTATCGGAAAGCGATTACAACAGCGAACAAGTCGTTTTTGCCGCATTGATACAGACCACGTTCTTTGGGAATACCGAGTTTAACATGAAGCTCCATATCAGGAATCGTGTCCTTGGAGCGATAAGAAAAAAGCCGTTTAAACTTACACGAATACAAATAAAAAATGAGATAGACCATTCTCAATGAAAGTCCATCTCATTTTTGAGTTATTTAGACAACAACTCTACAGATTGTTTTTAATCAGTCGAACAAGTGTCGCAGCATGTAGTGCACGAGCCAGACTCTACATGTTCAAAGACGATTTCCAGCATTTCTTCCGAAAAACCTTCGCGAACAATGGTCATGATAACTCCTCCTTTCTATTATTTCTTGCAGACCTCTTTATAATAGAGATTGACAAGCTTTCCTTGGATTTGCTTTATCCTGTGGCATTTCTGTTTATTTCCGTATAGAATCCTCTGGGATTTACACCCCCCCCTGACAAATTGGGAGAATGCTACATTTTTTGCATTCTTCATCTTCTATGATAGGATTTCTGAAAATTTTATAGTAATCGTTATTCGTATCTATGCCATCAAAAACCGTTCCGCAAGCATACTGTTTTCTTCCCGAGAGCCGATGACATTTGTATAAAGTTCCATCAGCATCAATACAGATTCTATTTTTTGTTGTCATTCCGCAAGAAAAAGCATTTGGCATGAGTCCAAAAGCACCAACCATTCCAACGGTTTCGTCATATCTCGGCTTATACAAAGGAAAGCCTTCATCGAACTGAGTTTTTACAGCTTGTAAAAATGGATGTTCAATATGTCCGTGAAAGTCACTGATAATTTCGTTATCATTATCTAAGGTCAGTGGAGCAAAATACATATACAGAGAAGACATATCATGTCCCTCAAATGCTTTTTTCAGTTCAACATAGATTTCTTTTGCTCTCTCGATTTTACTCGGAGCAAAATTAAGCCTAACATTAGTCGTAATATGTCTGTCGAGCAACTGTGTGATATTTTGTACTACCCTACCGTATGCCTTCTCCTTAGCTATGTCAATATAGCGTTTAACTTCGCCATACTTGGCACCAATTTCATCGATAGTGATTTGGAAGGAAAGATCGGAATATTCACGCTGGAGATAATCTATCATTTCCTTTGTCAACAAGGAGCCATTGGTTGTTATATGGGATATAATCTCATATCCACTTTCCTTTAGCTGCGCTGTTATATATTTTATTATCTCAAAATTGAGCAGAGGTTCGCCACCGAACCAATTTATCGCTAGTTGTTTTTCAGGATAATTTTTCTTTATATACTTTACAGTTGCATCTGCGATTTCTCGAGTCATAGGATATTGTCTGATTCCGTGTTCAAAACAATAGTAGCACCGTGCATTGCATTCGGTTGTCGTGAGAATCGTAACATTCTGAACCGGATCATCCATTCCCTTGATTCTCAACTTTTCAAGAGCCAACAGTTCGTCAAAATCATCATCAACTAAAAAGCCCATCTTCTTGAGCTGGTCACAGCATTGAGTATCGGAAAAATCTCGATTTACAAATATTTGCATATAGATGTCTTTGCGCAAAACAACAAATGCGGTTGTGTGAGTATTATACAGCAAAAAATTATTTCTATCATCATCCTGTTCAGTTGCGATAGTAAATTGAGAGATTTTCACGTTCAGTCACCCCTTTGTGCGCATTTTATATAGTTGAATTGTTAAATAGTATACTCTTTTTAGTGAATTTTGTCAATGCGGCAAATGATTATAAATACAATCAACTTGTTAAACCTACATAGATTTTGAATCTTGGGAGACTAACTATTAAAAGTCAAGCCCCAAAATGAAAAAATCCGTCTGCCGACCGCTGCCCCTGACAAACAGCATTCAAATGCCATAATCAATGCAGCGAGGGCGACGGAGAGAATAGCAAAGCAAGCCCGGCCAACCCTCGCAGAAACAGAATAGCATTTGAATGCTTCGGTTTGTCAAGGGTTCGCTGCGCCAGCTAAGTTGTTCTTGGATTTGGCTCAGGCTCTGGAGAGAATCAGGCAGCTACAAGATATGCTTTGCCAGATTTCTGCAAGGCATAGATTAGCCGCACAAGTTTCTTCGTGGCATGGGATAAGGCAACATTGTAGTGCTTTCCTTCAGCACGTTTCTTGGCAAGATATTCAGCAAAGACGGGATTCCAGTGGCAGACGTACTTGGTTGCGTTGTAGAGGGCATATCGCAAATAACGAGAACCACGCTTCTCCATGTGAGCGTAACAGTTTGTAAGTTTTCCGGACTGGTATGTAGATGGAGAGCAGCCAGCGTAAGCAAGGATTTTGTCAGGAGATTCAAAGTTGGAAAAATCACCGATTTCAGCAAGAATCATGGCTGCTGACTGGATACCGACACCGGGAATAGAAAGAATCGGTGGATTCAGTTCATCCATGATTTTCTGAATAGAAACTTCAATTTCATCAATCTCGGAGGTGAGTTCCCGAATGAGTTTAATGGTATGCTTCAGTTCCAGAAATTTAGCAGGCATAACGGAACCAATGGAAGTTCTGGCAGCATCTCGAATCTGGATAGCCTTATCTTTGCCATAACGACCCTTGGATGCTGTCGCAAGAAGGTTTGTCAGCTTGGTGAGATGAATTTCTGAAATCTGTTTTGCACCGGGATATTCACTGAGGAGCGCATAAACCGAAGCAATATGGAGAGAGGGAACGAGCTTCTCCAGTTCTGGAAACAGAATCGTGACCAGTCTGGACACTGACTGCTTCAGCTTGGCTCTTTCACGAACCTTATCGAATCGGTATCTTGTTAGTGACTTTAACTCTTCGTTATGGTATGCTGTATCCGTGTAGGACTTGAGGTCTACATCGGACAATAGCATAGTTGCAATCGTTCTTGCATCCACACGATC